>Ga0302247_1000087_pt1 | contig 106075 bp, 77 predicted proteins | sample AAG_UR_Ile_MG_FD_193529 | JGI IMG/M metagenome (GOLD analysis project Ga0302247, IMG submission 193529) | Enriched activated sludge microbial communities from anaerobic digester in WTTP, New Holstein, Wisconsin, United States - AAG_UR_Ile | ecosystem: Engineered > Bioreactor > Anaerobic >...
TCATCGCACTTTTTATGAGAAACCCCGATTTTGAGACTTTATGCTCGTTTTCGGGGTTTTGTTTCTGCAAAGATACAACTTAATTATTTATAAATCAAATATTTAAGCCTTTTCTGAAAGTGCCTAAGCAAGGTTGCTACGGTTGCATGGAGTTGAAACCTGGGATTTTCTTAAGATCATTGGGATGAACTTGATTTTATAATCTTTTCCGACCTCCATACAACCTAAAAACAGCACCCACCGAAAGCTTTCGGGGGTGCTGCCTTGCAAGATTTACATGCACTTTTGTGTTTTCAGGCGAGCGCTGCTCCGTATTCATGCACCCTCCCCGCCAAACCCACGGTAAATTTGAAGTGTTTTTAGTTTGTTTGTGCAGTACAACCCAATTTTCTCCCGAGTCATTCGGGATCAATTGTCGCCGGCTTTAGCCAAAAACTCAGCTCCCTATCTATTTAAGAAGTCCCTCAATAATGGCTTCTATACTTACTCCATCAGCTTCAGCTTTATAGTTTCTGACAATTCTGTGCCTAAGCACGTCCGCTGCAACAGCCTGCACGTCTTCAATGTCAGGAGAGTATTTTCCGTTCAGTGCACCATGGCATTTTGCTCCTATTATCAGATACTGGGATGCACGTGGTCCGGCTCCCCAGGTAATATAATTATTGATGTCAGCGGTAGCTTCCGGAGTTCCAGGACGGGTTTTGGCAGCTAATCTTACAGAATATTCATATACATTATCGGCAACCGGTATTCGTCTGATTAGGTTCTGAAAATATACTATTTCCTCTCCGGTTAAAACAATCTGTGGCTGATATGAGGTACCCAGGGTAGTCCGCTTCACAATATCCACTTCCTCTTTAAATGAAGGATAGTCAAGCCAGATATTAAACATAAATCTGTCGAGTTGAGCTTCAGGCAGAGGATAGGTTCCTTCCTGTTCAATAGGGTTTTGGGTTGCAAGAACAAAGAAAGGTTCAGCAAGTTTATGACTTTCTCCCGATACTGTTACTGAAAGTTCCTGCATGGCTTCAAGTAGTGCCGATTGTGTTTTAGGCGGGGTACGATTAATTTCGTCAGCAAGTATAATATTGGCAAACACAGGTCCTCGCACAAATCTGAAATGACGGTTTTCATCCAGTATTTCGGTTCCTGTAATGTCCGAAGGCATCAAGTCAGGTGTGAACTGAATGCGTGAATATGTCAATCCCAGAGATTTTGAAATAGTATTTACCATCAGTGTTTTTGCAAGTCCAGGCACGCCGACAAGTAAAGCATGTCCCTTACTGAAAATTGAAATTAGAATCTTTTTTACCACCACATCCTGCCCGACAATTACTTTTGCAATTTCTGATTTAAGCTCTTCGTATTTAATTGATAGGGCATCCAGTGCCTCAACATCCGTTTTGTATTGCATAGTGTAGTTTAATTTAGTTATAGGAATGAGTTGTTACTACCCATTTTAAAAAATCCATTTTGTTCTGAAGTTACAGTCCCGATAAGCCTCAATTATATTGATATAGGTTTTTTTGTTTTTTTCCTTAACCCAATCAACAATGGCATTATGCTGTTTGTTTTCAAGAGCCCAGTTTTTTATACGATCATAGTCGTCGTTAAGGTTGGCTTTATGGGGTATTGTTTTATCTTTCAGATAAAGCAGACGATAAGCGTTATAACCTTCTTCATCAAGAAAAGGTACAGCATTTGATATTTCACCAATTTTCATTTTATCAGCAACAAAAAATACAGGAGGTTCAAGATGTTCGCCTTCAAATCGTGGAGTACCTGTGTATGGGTTTATCATCAGGCCTCCATGCATTTTTCCCGGATCATCAGAATATTCAAGAGCCTGTTCGTATGTAATATTTCCGGCTCTGATCTCACCGGCAAGGCTGTCGAGAAAGTTTCTGGCTTCTTCAAGCTCAACCGGAGAAGGCTTAGGACGCAATAAAATATGACGTACATTAATGGTTTCACCACGGCGTTCAAGCATTTGTATTATATGATAACCGGATTTGGTTTTTACTATATCTGAAATTTCACCTTTTTCAAGCCTGAAAGCTACTGCTTCGAACTCAGGATATAGCTCACCACGGCGGTAAAAGCCAAGTTCGCCACCGCGGCTTGCCGAACCCGGGTCTTCAGAATATAATGCAGCAAAGGTTTCAAATCTTTCTCCCGCAAGAATACGGTTGCGATAAGTTTTTAGCTGGTTGCGAACTGCATTAAGCTCGGTAGTGCTTACAGGAGGTTTTTTTACGATCTCCCCTATTTCAAATTCTGTAGGAATAGTATAAATACTATCAGCAGGTATGCTTTTATAAAACGCCCGTATTTCAGAAGGTGTAACTTTAATATCTTCAATAACTTGTTGCTGAGCTTCTTCTGCCATCATTTGCTCTTTTATAAGATCGCGAAACTCGTTTTTGATCTCCAAAATGCTTTTTCCATAGAAATTTTCTAATTTCTCCTGCGAACCAAACTGAGATGTAAAATATCTGATGCGCTGATTAAGGGCGTTTTCTATTTGATTGTCAGTGATCTCAATACTGTCAGCCTCCGCCTGGTTCATAAATAGTTTCTGTATCATCAGATCTTCAAGTATTTCGCATTTCATGGTTTTTTTACCGCTTGTCAAACCTTTTGTCTGATGTTGAAGCAACTGGGTTTCAAGGTCTGATTCAAGAATTATCCGGTTCCCAACTACAGCTACCACTTCGTCAATAAGCACTTCAGTTTGCTGGGAAAACAACTGGAGTTGCAAAAAAATCAATGAAACAGAAATAATAATCAGCTTTTTCATCAAAATATCGTTCGGGTTGTTAATAAATCTCAAAATAATTATTTGTCAGCGCATTTTCATAGATCTCGTTCTGAAGATTTTGCAACAGTTCGAGTTTACGACGGTTTACAATTATTTGTCTGATATTGTTTTCGTGCATGCTTAACGGAGCAATGCTTTCTTTTATTTTAAAATCTTTAATTTCAACCAGATAAACGTACAGCGAATCCATTACTTCTATATTTCTGTTGTAACGGATAAAGTTTTCCTGATTATAGGTGTTTATAGGTATAATGTTCAGCAGATCAGAGAAATAAATCCACGAGTCATCAAAAAGCGAGTAATTTAAGCCATTTTGAATGCAATATCTTTCCAGCTCGGCTTTACTTCTCATATCATGGTCCTGCCAGAGTTTCTTCAAACGTGGTAATTGTTTTTGATCGTCAAGTATCTGAACATAATCAGCTTTTATAATATTTTCCTTCAATTGAAAATTCTGAACGTTCTGATCGTAATATTTCTGAATTTCTTTTAAGCTAACCAGTGTATCCAGCTTCCGGCTTATTATACTTGATTCAAACTCATATATTACCAGACTGTTACGATATTCTTCAAGCTGTTTACTGAAATCTTTTTCATCAGGTGTAAGTATTTTCTCTGCCTGATCGAGCAACAACTGTTTTCTTACCCAACTGTTTACCACATTCTGGACTATTGTAAGACTGTCCTGAGATGATAATCCCTTTCCGGCAATCATGTCCTGAATATCTGAGTAGCAGAGATATTTGTTGTGAACCCTTGCCAATACTATTTCGTTGCTGGTAGCATTGGATAAATATTGGCATCCGCCCAGCAGTACGACAACTGTCAGGAAAAGCAGTATCAGCCTGTTCATGTCCTGGAAACTTATTTTATTTGCGTAAGTAATTCGCTATTTACTTTAACCGGAAATTTTGCCCTGAGTTCCTGTATCCATTCTTTCTCCAGATAATTCTGATAATCAGCAGTTACCAGCCCCCTGACTTCATTAAGCTTTTTTGGTGTAGATTCAAGCACATTATGAATAAAGACCAGTATTGTTTGATTGTCTTTTTCAATTTTATTTATGGTTCCTTTTTCCCAGCTTGTGGCATCAACGTCTTCATTTTCACCTTTCTGGAATAAACTGTGTTTTATAGTCAGACCCTGGGTATCAATATTAATAGTGTCAAGTATTTCATTATTTGAAACCTTACTGGCGATCATTTGCAATATCAGATCAATTTTACTGTTGTCTGTATCGGTTAATGTGTAAACAGAGGCATCAGCACGTTTATCCCACATATAATCATTTTCGTGTTGTTTATGAAATTCGGTTAGCCCAATTGTATCCTGCACTGCCCTCGACCATATTTTCTTATCAGTAAGTTCAAACAGCAAAATACCATCCCTGTATTCATTTACAAGTGCCTTAAACTCAGGATATTTGTTTTCCAGTTGTTTATCTTCATAGTCAAGTAAAACATTTTCAACGAACTTCTTATAGGCTTCATCCACATAGAATCGGATGTTTTCCTTAGTGCCTCTGCGTTGATTTTTCACAATATAATCAGCAAAATCCTGCTGTAATATGCTTTGCTGACCTATGGTAAAAAGTTCTTTTTTAAGGCTCATTTTGCGGGGTATGCTCCACGAACCTGAAAAAACGGAATCAGTTACATTTTGATAGAATGTTTCAAGTGATTTTGGGTTCTCTTTGAAGCCGTATTCATTTTTAATCCTTTTTACAAGCGATTGTTTTATTATTACCGAACGCTCATTCTTTTGTACCTTGTCTTTAATTTCGGTATATGAATCTTCAAAAGAGCCGGGTTTATTCAGTTCCAGTAGTTTTATAATATGCCACCCTATGTGTGAATGAAAAGGTTTTGAAAATTCGCCTGGTTCTTTTAGCAATGATATCTGGTAGATAAAATCTGGTATCATACGGTTCGAACCAAACCATTGCAGAACACCGCCTTTATCGGCAGTTGAGCGATCGTCGCTATAGGTACGTGCCACATCTTCAAAGGGTTCACCTGCAAGAAGCTTGTTGTATGCTTCGTTGATTTTTTCTTTCTGCTCGACGCTGTCTTTGGCTTTGTCTTCTGAAGGGTTAAGAAGCAGGATATGGGCAATAAGTGCTTTACCCATTGCAGGTTTTCTATCAACAATATAAATCAAATGATATCCATATTCGCTTCTTATAGGTTTTGAAACATCACCTTTTTGGAGGGCATAGGCTCCTGATTCAAAAGCATATATCATATCAAAAGCACTGAAATAGCCTAAATCGCCTTTGTTGCCACGCATGATCCTGCCAGCCGCTTCACGATCCCGAACTGACTGGTCTTCTGAGAACTCAAGTGCAAGATCTTCAAATTTTTCTCCTGCTTTTACACGTTTGTAAAGGTCCATAGTCTTATTCCATGCTTTCAGTGTATCTTCAGGTAAAGCCTGTTTTTCAACTCTGATAAGTAAATGACTGGCACGGATATCTTCCAGCGATCTGTCGTAAGCTTCCTTTATAAGCCTTTCAGTTGCTTCTTCATCAACAAGGTAGGGTTTGGCAAGTTGTTCCCGGTATCCCTGCAATTCATCCTTGAACGATTGCTCATTTTGTAATCCGGTGTCTTCAGCTTCCAAAACCTTTAGCCTGAAATTGATATATAAATCAAGATATTCCTGAAGCGATTTCAGATCAAGATCATCGGCATGAGTATTATTTTTACGATATACTTTTAAAAAATCTTCTACCGTAATTTTTTCACTGCCTATTTCAGCAAGAACTTTTTTACTAATGTCTTGTGCTGCAACATTTCCTAAAATAAAAAACAGTGCTGCTGTAATCGCTGCTATTTTTCTTAAAACTGTTGCCTTTCTGACGATTAATTTAGTTGTCATGGATTAGTATTTTAATTCTGATTTAAATTTCTTTTGGCGAAAATAAAATAAATTAAAAATATGATGCCTGTTGGCAATAAAATTTTTCGGTTTTATCTTTTGCTGTAGTTAGGAGCTTCGCTTGTTATAGTAATGTCATGAGGATGACTTTCAATAACACCCGCTTGAGTAACTTTCATAAATTTTGCTTGCTGCAGCATTTTTATATTCAGCGATCCTGTATAACCCATACCGGCTCTCAAGCCTCCTACCAACTGATGAACTACTTCTGACAGTGTGCCTTTATATGGCACTCTTCCAACGATTCCTTCGGGTACCAGCTTGCTAAAATCTTCTTCTTCAAACTGGTAATATCTATCTTTTGAACCTTTCTGCATGGCTTCAATTGAACCCATGCCCCTATATTTTTTGAATTTGCGTCCTTCAAAAATTATAGTTTCGCCGGGCGACTCTTCAACACCGGCAATCAGCGATCCTATCATTATGGAATGTGCACCTGCTGCCAGAGCTTTTACAATATCACCGCTATAACGGATGCCACCATCGGCTATAATTGGTATATCAGTGTCTTTGAGTGCTTTGCTAACTTCATAAATAGCTGAGAGCTGTGGTACACCTATTCCTGCAATTACCCTTGTTGTGCATATTGAACCGGGTCCTATACCTACTTTTACCGCATCAACACCGGTTGCAGCCAAGGCATGTGCAGCATCGGCTGTGCCAATATTCCCTGCAATCAATTGAATATCAGGAAAATTGTTTCTTAGCAGCTTTATTGCTTCAAGAACGCCTTTTGAGTGACCATGAGCAGTATCAATAACAATAGCATCCACATCGTTGGCAACCAGTTCCTTTGCACGATCAAGAATATCAACCGTAATACCTACCGCCGCAGCTACCCTTAGTCTTCCTTTATCGTCTTTGCAGGCATTGGGACGAGCTTTGATCTTTATTATATCTTTATAGGTTATCAGCCCTATTAATTTGTTGTTTTTATCAACTACTGGCAGTTTTTCTATTTTATGCTTTTGAAAAATCTCTTCGGCTTTCTTAAAATCAATAAATCCAGTTGTAGTGATCAGGTTTTCCACTGTCATAATTTCAGCAATGGGACGTTTCGGATTGGTCTCGAACCGCAGGTCACGGTTAGTGATTATTCCAACAAGCTTGTTTGCTTTGTTTACAACAGGTATCCCGCCTATTTTGAACTCAGCCATTATTTTAAGTGCATCGCCTACCAGAGCCTTTTCGTTAAGCGTTACTGGGTCAATGATCATACCGCTTTCCGCACGTTTTACCTTGCGAACCTCAGCAGCCTGTTCCATTATACCCATATTTTTATGCAACACTCCTATACCACCTTCCTGTGCCATGGCAATAGCCATACCGGATTCAGTAACTGTATCCATGGCAGATGAAACAATAGGTATGTTCAGCCTTATATTTCTTGAAAACAGGGTTGAAGTATCGGCTTTGCGTGGCTGGACTTCTGAATAAGCCGGAACCAGAAGTACATCATCGAAAGTAAAACCCTCGCCGGCGAATTTTTCTTTATCTAACGACATAATGCGTTTTTTTAATTTTATTTACTACTAAATATCCAGAAAACTATTTTTACAACTGCTTATTGCAGGAAGACAAGATGCAAAGGTATGAAAAAATGCTTGCTGCTATTCAAAAAAAATATTAAAGCCGGGTCATTAACTAATAATGAATAATAAATCAGCGTAGCAGCATCACTGATCCGGAATTTGCAATTTTATTTTTTCCACTTTCCTCAAACATGAGAGTCCAGTTATAAATACCTGCCGGACAGGCACTTCCTTTAAAAGTGCCATCCCATCCTTCCTTATAATCATCAGTTTCAAAAACAAGCTGCCCCCAACGGTTATAAACCTGAAGTAAATAACCAACAACCTCTACATTGGTTTCCTTGAGCACTATTTTAAATGTTTTGTTTTCCTCAATTCCTGAAACTGGTCTGAAAGCGTTGGGAAAAGCGCCGGCTATATCCACTGTTATTTCAGCGCTTGCAATTATTTCGCCCCAGCATGAATATAATTCAGCACGATAAGTGGTTGTTTGCTTAGGTTTTACACTAATATTAAAGTTTGAACCTATTTCAGTTTCATGACCTGAACCATCAATTTCGCACCATACTATATACTCCGGAACCGGATGGGGAGCGAATTCAATCGTATCACATTCGTAGATAACATAATCATCTTCAGGAGTAAATATAAACGACCGTTCTTGTAATGGAGTCCATTGTGTATTATTCATTGTATCAATGGCAGTAAATCTGTTTTTATTTGCTGACACAATCCCAACAGTAGCCCGTCCACCATATTTTTCTGATTTGGGTATGTTTACAAGATGAATGAAAATTTCGTTTTCGTTGTTTAACACTATCTGGAATGTTCCGGTTGAACTATCTGGCATTGCAGGAGTATCAACCGGCGATTCACACCATGTAACACACAAGATACCATCAGTTCGATAAATGCTTACACTTTTATCACTTACAGGCTCCCAGGCCATAAAACAACCATAAATACTGTTTTTGAGAGAAGGTGCTCCAGGAAAAGGGATAACCTCATTAGGATACCTTAATGGTCTGTTTGGTCCTTCAAGATTTAAAAAACCCGTAGGAGCAATATAAAAACTGTCTTTGTTTTCATCATAAAACTTAAAGTCAAAACCTATTGGAAACGCTTTTTCATCATTGCCGTATGAATCGTTGTCTTTAAAAGACACATATTCAATGCCAAGTTGCTCAAAATTAGTACTTAGGTTCAAAGTCATACCTTCGATTATTACGGTGTTGTTCATTTCATCTCCGTTCCTGTCAACAATGAAAAAGTAAATTTCCTGACTAAAAACTGAACCTGACAGAGCTATACTTAAAAGGAGAATTAAAAATCGTTGTATCATAAAGTTCCTGTATTGGATATGAGCAGCAAAATTAGCAAAATGAATTGAAAATCAATAAGGATTTTTCAACTATAACCCCGAAAATTAATAACTTTGCACCCATTTTTAAGAATTTAATTTTATGCTTGATAAGTTAGAGGCTCTTCATATTCGCTGGAAAGAAATTGAACAACAACTTAACGAACCTGATGTCATGAGCGACATGAAGCGTTATGTTAAACTTAACCGCGATTATAAAGACTTACAGCCTGTTGTTGAAAAATATTTACGTTTTGTTAAACTCGAAAGCGATCTAACATCGGCAAAAGAAGTGCTGTATAATGAAAAGGATGAAGAATTCAGGTCTTTGGCAAAGGAAGAAGTTCAGAATCTTACTGAAGAAAGGGATGTACTTGAGGAAGAAATAAAAATATTGCTTATACCTTCTGATCCCCAGGATTCTAAAAATGCTATCCTTGAGATCAGGGCAGGAACCGGTGGTGACGAGGCAAGTATTTTTGCCGGCGATCTTTTCAGAATGTATACAAAATACTGCGAAACCAAGCGCTGGAAGATTGAACTGGTTGATTATACTGAAGGCACGGTGGGTGGATATAAGGAAATAATTGCAAATGTTACTGGCGAAAAGGTTTATCGTGAATTTAAATACGAATCGGGAGTTCATCGTGTTCAGCGTGTGCCACAAACCGAAACACAGGGCAGGGTACATACTTCAGCGGCTACTGTTGCAGTGTTACCTGAAGCTGATGAGTTTGATGTTGAAATTAAACCTGAAGACATTCGAAAAGATACATATTGCTCGTCGGGACCTGGGGGTCAGTCGGTTAATACGACATACTCGGCTGTACGTCTGGTTCATATCCCTACAGGCATAGTAGTTCAGTGTCAGGATCAGAAGTCGCAGATAAAAAATTATGAGAAAGCATTATCAGTACTACGTTCACGTATTTTTGAGAAGGAGCATCAGAAATATATTGATGAGATAAGCTCAAAACGGCGAACTATGGTAAGTACAGGCGACCGCTCGGCTAAAATACGCACTTATAATTATCCGCAGGGGCGGGTAACCGATCATAGAATAGGTTTGTCAGTTTATAATCTGCCATCGTTTATGGATGGTGATATTCAGGATATGATTGATGCCCTGCAACTTGCAGAAAATGCAGAAAAAATGAAAGAAGCCGTTAACGGTTAAAACTTGTTTGAAATTAAGAAACAGACTATTACCTGTCTAAAAATTAAAACCTTAACTTTTAGGGAACCATATTATTTATGACAAAAGATGAATTGATCAGCGAAATCAGACGTAAACAGTCTTTTCTGTGTATTGGATTAGATAGCGATATTGAAAAAATCCCTGTACATCTGCTCAAATCCGATGATCCGGTTTTTGAGTTTAACAAACAGATAATTGATGCTACTTCCCATCTTTGCATTGCATATAAACCAAACCTTGCTTTTTATGAAAGTCAAGGTATTAAAGGATGGCAAAGTTTGTCAAAGACAATAGATTATCTCAGAAATAATTACCCTGAGATTTTTACCATTGCCGATGCTAAGCGGGGAGATATTGGCAATACATCACTTCAATATGCAAAGGCTTTTCTCGATGATAAAAAAGGTTTTGGATTTGATGCTATTACGGTTGCCCCCTATATGGGTTCCGACTCAGTAAAACCATTTTTGCAATATGCCGGGAAATGGGCTATTGTACTTGCACTTACCTCAAACAAGGGGGCTGAGGATTTTCAGCTCCAGATACTGGAAAATAACAGAAAGCTCTTTGAAGAAGTTTTAAGAACCACCGCTTCATGGGGAAGCAATGATAATACCATGTTTGTTGTAGGAGCAACTCAGGCACCTATGCTTGCAGAGATCAGAAAGATAATTCCCGACCATTTTTTACTTGTTCCGGGTATTGGAGCTCAGGGTGGAAGCCTGGCTGAAGTGATCCGTTATGGTTTAAATTCTGACGTGGGTTTAATAATTAATGCTTCAAGGAGCATTATTTATGCTTCTGATAATGAAGGCTTTGCTGATGAGGCAAGAAAAGAAGCAGAAGAAATTCAGCAGGAAATGAAAACATTTATTGATAAAATGTGATAATATAAGTATCACGATCCTGAGTTTTCATTTAGCAGCTTGAAATATGTTTTATCATTTACCGGGCTTGATTAAATATTTTTTATCAAATGCAGGTTTCGGGTTATGATATAATTATTATCCTGTTGTTTGGATTATTCAGGTTATACGAATTGTATTTACAAAATAGTCCAAGCTGTTTTGTAAATTACAATCGTTAATGCCGGTGGTTAAAACATTAAGAACAATTGAGTGGAGCGATAATTGGTCTGTTATATTTTTCCAATCGGTATTAGACATGTGATATATTGGAATACGCAAAATAATTAAGCATGGCTCATACCCATAAGCACGATCATACCGATGTTCATCCTCTGAAATATCGAAAAGCTTTTGCCATTGGCATAGGCTTGAATATTTTATACGTTATTGTAGAAGTCATTTATGGTTTTATAGCCAATTCATCAGCTTTATTAGCCGATGCAGGTCATAATGCCAGCGATGTGTTTGGATTGGCTTTTGCATGGGCAGCCGCATGGATGTCAACATTAAAACCTAAGGGAAAATACACTTACGGACTTCGTAAAACAACTATACTGGTTTCATTACTTAATGCTTTACTGCTTTTTGGCGCAGTAGCTTTTATTGCACGCGATGCTGTTTATAAATTACTTGAACCCGAACCTGTAGGAGGAACTCAAGTTATGATAGTTGCCGCTATTGGCGTGATTATCAACACATTCACGGCTTTGCTGTTTATCGGGGGTCAAAAACATGATCTTAATATCAAAGGCGCTTTTATGCACATGGCTGCCGATGCCGGTGTTTCGCTTGGAGTTGTGGTAGCAGGCATTTTAATAAACATTACCGGAAAACTTTGGATTGATCCGGTAACAAGTTTTATAATTATTCTTGTAATCCTGTGGGGAACATGGGGTTTATTTGTTGATGCGATTAACCTTGCTTTGGATGCCGTGCCCAAACATATTGATATTGAGCAGATAAGAAATTATTTGCTGAACAGGAAAGGGGTTGAAAATATTCACGATCTGCATGTATGGGCTTTGAGTACAACCCAGGTGGCATTAACAGTGCATATTGTTACCCCTGAGGGCCAAAAAGATAAATTTATTCAGGAACTTCAGAAAGAGCTTAAAAATAAGTTTGGGATAAGTCATACTACAATTCAGTTAGAAAGAAAGATCATTGAAACTGAATATGATTCAAAATGCTGAAAAACTGAATATAAAAATATGCCATTGACCTATCGGAACTGATACCGGAATATGCAATACAACAAAAACTTAATGTAATTGGTAGAAAACCGGACAATTTCCAACCCTAAATCCCGTAGGGACTTACGGGATGAAATAATCAGGCGCTTCGAGAGCCTCAGCGCCCAAGGTAATAATCCTTCAAAGTGCAAAATCCCGTAGCATCGCAGACCCTTACGGGATGATATGTTTGTAGAAAATAGGAGAAATTCCAACCCCAAGCCCTGTAGGGGCGAAATAACAAATGGATCCCGAATGACTCGGGAGAGAATTGAAACGGGCTTTAGCCCGTTTTTAAAATGCAACTAACCCAAAGCATGGGCTTTAGCCCAAACTAATGCCGGCGGAAATTGATTATCACATTATTATGAATTAAAACGGGCTTATGAATTCACTGAAAAACGGTGAGTTTTTGTCTTTTTCTGACAATATCGGATCTTCTATACCCCAATTTATTGCAAGCTGAGGGTCGTTCCAGCGGATAGCCATTTCTGATCCTTTATTATAAAAAGCAGTACATTTATAAAAAAAGACCGTGTCGTTTTCAAGTGTCAGGAACCCATGGGCAAAGCCCGGAGGAACCCAGAACATCCATTTATTTTCTTCGGTAAGGATAGTTGAAACCCATTTTCCATAATAAGGGGAGTTTCTTCTTACATCCACCACTACATCCAGCACTGCTCCCTTTACCACTCTGATAAGCTTTCCCTGAGCAAAGGGAGGTTTCTGAAGATGCAAACCACGAAGTACTCCTTTTTGTGATTTAGATTCATTATCCTGAACAAAAGCAAAGTCAATTCCGGCTTCACGATAGCGTTCGGAATGAAATGACTCAAAAAAATATCCGCGTTCATCCCTGAAAACAACAGGTTTAATGATCAGCACATCAGGAATTTCAGTTTTTACAATTTCCATTTCTTAGATTTAAAATAAATTCACTGATCATTAAAAAGCGTATATCCGGTAGTCTGATCTATTTTCCCGGCTACAAATTACAAATGGATAACTTCATCGTAGGCAGCAGCAGCAGCTTCCATAACTGCTTCTGACATGGTAGGATGAGGATGGATCGCTTTGATTATCTCTTCGGCAGTGGTTTCTAACTTGCGTGCCATAACCAGTTCAGCGATCATTTCGGTAACATTTTCGCCAATCATGTGAGCGCCCAGCAATTCACCATATTTGGCATCGAAGATCAGTTTTACAAAGCCATCCTTATTACCCGAAGCACTTGCCTTGCCAGAAGCTGAGTAAGGGAACTTTCCTATTTTGAGTTCATAACCGGCTTCACGTGCTTTTTGCTCTGTCATTCCCACTGAAGCTACCTCTGGATTGGTATATGTACAACCGGGAACATTGCCATAATCAACCGGTTCAGGGTTCTTACCTGCAATAGCCTCAACGCAGACAATACCTTCGTGGGATGCCAGATGCGCCAGAGCAGGACCCGGAACAATATCGCCAATGGCGTAATAACCTTCAACATTGGTACGATAGTACTGGTCAACTTTAATTTTTCCCTTTTCAACAGCAATACCTGTTTCTTCAAGTCCTATTCCTTCAATATTTGGTACAATTCCCACTGCTGAAAGAACAATGTCGGCTTCAATCGTTTCATTGCCCTTTTTGGTTTTAACCAGAACCTTGCAGACATCTCCGGTTTTATCCACCGATTCCACTGTTGAATCAGTCATTATCTTTATACCCATTTTCTTGAAATTTCTGGCAAGTTGTTTCGAAACTTCTTCATCTTCAATTGGTAAAACATTGGGCATAAACTCAACGAGGGTGATCTTGGTGCCTATACTGTTATAAAAATAAGCAAGTTCAGCTCCTATAGCGCCCGAACCAACTACCACCATTAACTTTGGTTGTTTTGTAAGGGTCAGAGCCTCACGGTAGCCTATTACCTTTTTGCCATCCTGCTCAAGTCCTTTTATTTCACGACTACGTGCACCGGTAGCCAGAATGATGTGAGCAGCATTGAATTCCTGTTTCGAACCATCAGCAGCAGTGACTTCCACTGTTTTACCGGGTTTAACTTTACCGGTTCCTGCAATATGTTCAATTTTATTCTTTTTGAACAGGTACTGAATACCCTTACTCATACCTGCCGAAACTTCACGGCTTCTTTTCACAATGGCTTCAAGGTCGGCAACAGGTTCCTGGTTCAGAGTGATACCATAATCACCGGCACTTTTCATATAATTGAACACCTGTGCGCTTTTCAGCAATGCCTTGGTAGGGATGCAACCCCAGTTGAGGCATACCCCGCCCAGTTCTGATTTTTCAACAACAGCAGTTTTTAATCCTAATTGTGAAGCCCTGATAGCTGCTACATAACCACCCGGTCCACTACCAATAACAATGAGATCGTAATTCATGATATTTTTACTTTGAGTTAGTTTGCGAAATTAAGAATTTTGAGGATTAACAAACCAAAGAATGGTTTTGTTTTTAATGTTTTATGGATTTAATCCAGGTATGAGTTGTCAGATCCGATATATGAACGGTATAAAACATAATGAATATGGCTGAGACTGCGGCTTATTCTGTGTCCCCAGTGAGATTTGAAAAGCGCTGCAATTTCATGTACAGCATTTTCGCGGGCAGCATGTAAATTCTTACTATACAGCAAAACAAAATCCTTACTGTCCTGATAAATATCGGCAAGATCTTCTGAAAGGCTGTAAATATCCCATTCTTCATCAAAAGTGTTCGAACCGGGGTCAATAAAATAAAATATATCCTCATTGTCAAATTTGGCTCTCAGCATATTGAAAACATCCTGCCATTGTTCTTCGGTTACATAACGTTCGTTTGCTTCAGGATGTTCCACTTCAACCGCAGGTACAAGGGTACCTTTAAGATACATAAGCGGCAATATCCGGTTCAGATATTCAAGAACATCGTCCTTAGTGTAATCCGAAGCTTTTTCAATGAAAATGCAATACTCGTTGAGTACAGTGAACAACTCAATGACTGAAGGGCTGAAGATATTATCTGATTCGTTCATACCAAAATTATATTATGCTAAACGGAAATACGCAGTTCAGTAGTACTTGTGAAAGTGCCGGTCAAAAAAAAAGCCCCTGAGCTGGAGCTTTTATATTTTTTAAGCCGGAGACTAATATTTTTTTTCTTTGATACGGGCTTTCTTGCCTTTGATTTTTCGCAAATAAAAAATACGTGCCCTACGAACCACACCGCGTTTATTAACTTCGATCTTACTAATAAACGGTGAATGAACGGGAATAATCCTTTCAACGCCAATGCTTCCTGAAACCTTGCGGATGGTAAATGTTTCAGTGCTTCCACTGCCGGAACGCTGTAAAACTACGCCCTGAAATTGCTGGATACGTTCTTTATCTCCTTCCCTGATCTTATAATGTACCGTAATAGTATCGCCAGCCTTAAATTCCGGAAGTTCGTTCCTGGGTACTATGGTATCAACAAAATTCATTATTTCTCTCGTATTCATTGCAGTAAGTATTAGAAATAGGTGATCTTTAAAAAAGAGTGCAAATATATGCCTATTTTCTTTTCAAAAACAAAACACCTTAAAAATCTGAATAATAATTTTATTTTTTTAAAGCATAAAAGTCTCAAAATCGTTATATCTGCCTCTCACCCAGTCGTTTAATCTTTTTAAGCCATTTTTCTCTTTTCTTTTCATTTGAGCCTTTGATCGGACCAATTGTTGAAATATTTACCGGATTGACCCCACAAAACTGTAAAAAAGCTTTTTTCATGGCATGATGTCCGGGTCTGCCGAGTACCCACCTATAATAAAAAGGCGAATTGTCCATGGTAACAAAGAGTCTGGCGGTTTTTCCCATTAGCAGTTTATCATGTGCGCGTCCTTTTCCGGTATATCTGAACGCAAAACCGGGCAGGAAAGTCCTGTCAATGAAACCTTTTAGCAGTGCAGGAAATGTTGCCCACCAGTTTGGATAAAAGAAAACCAGATGGTCAGCCCATGTTATCAATTCCTGAGCCATTACCAGATCGGGTTCAAGCTCCTGATTGCCTCTGTAGCCACTGCTGAAATTGATGTCGAACTTTAACTGATTTAATTTCAGGCTCTTTATTTCGGCTTTTGAGCTTAAAGCTCCTTCAATGTATGCTGTAGTTAATTTATCGCTAAAGGTATCTTTTACCGGATGACCGAGTATTATCAGAATTTTTTTCATAGTAAGACTGAGCTTTTTTCATTAATCCCTGTTTAAATCAATAGGATTGTCAGCTCGTTGGTCGAGAAGGGCAAAATCAATTACGTCAATCATATTGTCAACATAATGAAAATTCAGTCCTTCAATATATCTTGATGGTATTTCGGCAATATCCTTACGGTTCTCGCCCGGGAGGATTATATCATTTATTTTGGCACGTTTTGCCGCAAGGATTTTTTCTTTTATTCCTCCAACCGGTAAAACCCTACCTCTGAGGGTTATCTCGCCCGTCATTGCGATACGGGGTTTTATCAAACGCTGGGTATAGGCAGAAGCCAGAGCAGTGAATATTGTGATACCTGCTGAAGGACCATCCTTTGGAGTAGCACCTTCGGGGATATGAATATGCACATTCCATTTCTCAAAAGCTCTGTCGTCAAGTCCAAGCTGTGTGGCATGAGCTTTAAGATACTCATAAGCCAGAGTGGCAGACTCCTTCATTACATCGCCAAGGCTTCCGGTAAGTGTGAGATTACCTTTGCCACGGCTAAGGCTTACTTCCACAAACAGTATTTGCCCGCCAACCGAAGTCCATGCCAGACCTGTAGCAACCCCTACATTATTATTAATGAGGTCTTTTTCAATGTGATATTGTTCAGGACCAAGGATCTCACGCAAATCATCAATGGTTAGCTGAACATTGTAAGGCTCATTGGAAATGATATATTTAGCACGGTTCCGAATGATCTTGGCTATAAGCCTTTCCAGATTCCTCACTCCTGCTTCCCTGCTGTAATCTTCGATGATCTTACGAACTATGGGTTTTGTGAATTTCAGCTTGTCTTTTCCCAAACCATGCTCACGTAACTGTTTAGGTATCAGATGTCTGAAAGCTATCTCAACCTTTTCCTCCATCAGATAACCACTTAGTTCAATAACCTCCATTCTGTCGCGTAGTGCGGGATGTATTGTGCTAAGAGTGTTAGCAGTGGCAAGGAACATCACCCTTGACAAATCGTAATCAATATCGAGATAGTTATCATGAAAAGCCAGATTCTGTTCGGGGTCAAGTACTTCAAGAAGAGCTGCGGCGGGGTCTCCATTTATATTCAATCCCATAACTTTATCAACTTCGTCAAGTACAAACACCGGGTTAGAGCTTTTAATCTTTTTAAGGCTTTGAATTATCCTGCCCGGCATGGCTCCTATATATGTTTTACGGTGTCCTCGAATTTCTGCTTCATCGCGCAATCCGCCTAATGACATTCTGACATATTTTCTTGAAACGGCTCTTGCAACTGACTTTCCTAATGAGGTTTTACCAACTCCCGGAGGTCCTACAAGGCAAATTATCGGCGACTTCATATCACCTTTCAGTTTCAACACTGCCAAATATTCAATAATACGTTCCTTGACTTTTTCCAATCCGTAATGATCCTGATCTAAAACTTTCTGTGCGTGTTTAAGATCAAAATTATCTTTTGTACACTCATCCCATGGCAGATCAACGAGTACTTCAATATAATTCATCTGCATGGAATATTCCATAGCAGCCGGGTTCATACGCTGAAGCTTGGCTATTTCCTTTTCAAAAGCCCCGGCAACGTTTTTTGGCCATTTCTTTGCTGCAGCCTTATTCTTCAATTCAGCAATCTCCTGTTGATTAGGAGCGCCACCAAGCTCTTCCTGAATGGTTTTCAACTGTTGGTGTAGTAAATAATCGCGCTGTTGTTTATCAATTTCGGTTTTAACCCTACTTTCAATCTGATTTTTCAATTCAAGTTCTTGAAATACTCTCTTCAGCATTGCAAATACCCAACTCACACGATCTTCAAAATCAAGTGATTCGAGTATTGATTGTTTCTCAAGCACTTCAATATCCAGATTCGAAGAAATAAAATTAACAAGAAAAACAGGGCTTTCGATGTTGCGAATGGCAAAAGCAGCATCTGAAGGGATATTGGGTGATTGCTTTATTATCTGGATTGAAAGATCTTTCAGCGATGACATCAGGGCTTTTGTCTTCCTGTTCATCCTGAATTTCTCCATTGATTCGTATTCAAGTACCTGCGCAACGATGTATGGTTCTTCCTGAACAAGCGTTGTCATTCTGAAACGCTTACGTCCCTGTATTATGGCTGTTGTACTCCCGTCAGGCATCTGCAGCAACTTGATTATATAGGCCATAGTACCTATTTTATACAGATCATCAAAAACAGGATCTTCAACTGCTGCATCTTTCTGAGCAACTACTCCAATAATACGGCTTCCGCGATAGAAATCCTTGATCAGTTTTATTGATTTATCGCGCCCTACGGTGAGTGGAATTACCACTCCGGGAAAAAGTACGGTATTCCGTAACGACAGTATTGGTAAAGTTTCGGGCAAAGCTTCTGCCCTCATCTGTTCTTCATCCTCTGCTGAGAGCAGAGGGATAAAATCGGCTCCTTCATTAGCCAATTTTGAAATAAATGATATTTTCGGATTTATCTTTGGATCAAACATAATACAATCTTATTACAATTATTCGGCCAGGAAATATTTTCATGTCATAAACAGCCAAATAAACAAATAATCTGACCTCTTGTCGGTAAATGTCAGTTTTTATATCAACAGTATGGCAGAATTAAAGTTTGCGATACTTGAAAGTAATATTGAAAACATGTTTCATAATTTCCCTGTCAATATCGGAAAATTCAATATTACGCCGCTTATAAACAGCTTCGGCAACCTTTATTGCTTTATTGATATTATAGGTAGTGAAACCGGTGTAGCCTCCCCAGGCAAAGGAAGAGATAAAATTGCGCTGGAAATTCCCGCCAAAAATATTGGAGCTTACCCCAACGACCGTTCCGGTATTAAACATGGTGTTTATCCCCGATTTTGAATGGTCACCCATAATCAGACCACAAAACTGCAAGCCTGTGTCAACAAAAGATTGTTCGGGATAATTCCACAATCGAACATTCTCGTATGTATTTTTCAGGTTCGAAGTATTGGTATCTGCACCCAGATTGCACCATTCGCCCAATACTGAATTACCTAAATAACCATCATGGGCTTTGTTAGAATAGCCAAAAATAACTGAGTTACTCACTTCGCCGCCAACTTTTGAATGCGGTCCTACAGATGTGCCTCCATAGATCTTGGCACCCATCTTAACAGTTGAATGTTCGCATAAAGCAAAACTTCCCCTTATCATACTGCCTTCCATGACTTCAGCCTTATTGCCAATGTACACAGGACCATCGCTGGCATTCAGGATCACGCCATAACCTATCTTTGCATCATTTTCAATAAAAATGTTTTCAGGATTCACCAGATGAGTAAACTTTGAAACATCCTGCGATTTTCTTCCTTTGGTTATCAGAGCAAAATCATCCTTTATTGCCTGATCATTTAATGCAAAGATATCCCAGAGATTGCATATCTCGGTAACAGGAGCTTTTGTGAGTACCTCATCAGTATTTTCTGTACTTTTTGATCCGCTACCTTCCAGATCCTCGTAAGTTACATGCATTGCTATAACCGTTTCGTTTCTGACAAGAGCCTGATTAGCTTTAAGATTGTTGATCTCACTTATCAACTCCTGGTTTGGAAAAACTGCACCATTGATAAGAATGTTATCCGATTCCTTAACGATAGGGAATTTTTTCTCAAGATATTTTTCAGTAAGAGAAGAGGTTTTAACTCCCAGATATTTTTCCCATTTTTCTCTTAGTGTCAGAATTCCGACCCTGATATCTGCAACAGGTCTGGTAAAGGTCATTGGCAGCAGATTGCCGCGCCTTGTGTCGTCAAAAAGTATGTAATTCATAAAAAGATGGTTTTTGGTGCGCCAAAAATACAAAAGGTTGTACAAAAAAAGCCCTCTTTTTGAAGGGCTTTTTTATAAACAGTTAAGAACATTTGATTTTACTTGTTCTGCATGTTCCGGTTTTCCAGATGTTTTTCATATCTTGCCTTGAATTTATCAAGACGACCGGCTGTGTCAACAAGTTTCATCTTTCCAGTATAAAAAGGATGGGAAGTGTGTGAAATCTCTAATTTAACAAGAGGATATTCCTTACCATCTTCCCAAACAATAGTTTCTTTAGAGTTAGCTGTTGATCTGCTTAAAAAAGCATAATCGTTTGACATATCTTTAAAAACAACCAGTCTGTATTCCTTTGGATGAATGTCTTTCTTCATAATAAATATTACTATCTGATTTTGAGGGTGCAAAATTACACATTTTTTTAATATGGCAAACTTAATAGTAAAAAATCTTTTTTCAGCTGTGTTTTTTTGATTACCGTTCCATGATCCAACAATACAGAATTTGTAATATGCATTGGATCAGGAACATGTGGTTCAAAAAGTATATTGAAGTCAGGATATAAATGAAAATCAGTTGACTCTGGCTTCAGATTTGGGCTAAAGCCCGTTCCTATTCATAACATTTTCTCCCGAATCATTCGGGATCTCCCGAGTCATTCTGGATCCATTTGTTATTCCGCCCCTTCGGGGCTTGGGGTTGGAATTTGTTCTATTTTCTACAAACATATCACCCCTTCGGGGTTTTAATTATTAGAGTGATAGTTTGAGAGTTACAAAAATTTCATCCCGTAGGGTAAAAGACCCTTACTGGATTTTAGGTGGTGGGGTTTAATTCCGGGTATTCTATTCATAATGGTTTGACTATGAATTGCCGCCGGCTTTAGCCGGCGGTGAAAAAGAGGATACACAATATTCTGGCTTTAGCCAAAATAGTTTAGAAATACAGAATATTAACAGTCAATATATTTGGGCTAAAGCCCATGCTTTGGGTTATTTGCATTTTAAAAACGGACTAAAGTTCGTTCCTATTCAAAATGATTTAATAATCAATTGCCACCGGCTTTAGCCGGCGGGATATGTAAGTGGAGAAAACAAACTGGCTTTAGCCAAAAAGGTCTAAATAGTTTGTTATATGCGAGGTGTTTAACATCTGTAAATTTGGGCTAAAGCCCATGGTTTGAGGTAGTTTCATTTTATAAACGGGCTAAAGCCCGTTCCTATTCATAACATTTTCTCCCGAATCATTCGGGATCTCCCGAGTCATTCTGGATCCATTTGTTATTCCGCCCCTTCGGGGCTTGGGGTTGGAATTTGTTCTATTTTCTACAAACATATCACCCCTTCGGGGTTTTAATTATTAGAGTGATAGTTTGAGAGTTACAAAAATTTCATCCCGTAGGGTAAAAAACCCTTACTGGATTTTAGGTGGTGGGGTTTAATTCCGGGTATTCTATTCATAATGGTTTGACTATGAATTGCCACCGGCTTTAGCCGGCGGTGAAAAAGAGGATACACAATATTCTGGCTTTAGCCAAAATAGTTTAGAAATGCAGAATATTAACAGTCAATATATTTGGGCTAAAGCCCATGGTTTGAGGTAGTTTCATTTTATAAACGGGCTAAAGCCCGTTCCTATTCATAGCATTTTCTCCCGAATCATTCTGGATCCATTTGTTATTCCGCCCCTTCGGGGCTTGGGGTTGGAATTTGTTCTATTTTCTACAAACATATCACCCCTTCGGGGTTTTAATTATTAGAGTGATAGTTTGAGAGTTACAAAAATTTCATCCCGTAGGGTAAAAGACCCTTACTGGATTTTAGGTGGTGGGGTTTAATTCCGGGTATTCTATTCATAATGGTTTGACTATGAATTGCCGCCGGCTTTAGCCGGCGGTGAAAAAAGAGGATACACAATATTCTGGCTTTAGCCAAAATAGTTTAGAAATGCAGAATATTAACAGTCAATATATTTAGGCTAAAGCCCATGGTTTGAGGTAGTTTCATTTTATAAACGGACTAAAGCCCGTTCCTATTCAAAATAATTTAATAATCAATTGCCACCGGCATTAACCAAATAAGAAAATCAATCATTCTTATTCCTTTATAATATATCCCGACACATTTCAGAAAACCATAAACCGTTCATTTACTCATTAAAGGCTATAAACGCTCTCAATCTAATCACAATCACCTGGTATTCTGTAATTTACAAAACAGTCCTTACTTATCTGAACCATTACCTTACTAAAAAATAAAATTGCATTTGGCATCAAAATATTTGTGATTCAAAAAATGTTTTTATCTTTGCACCACCATTTCAGGTTCAATCTTGATTTTTTCCTTAAAATTATAATCAAAGACATTTTCTGACAGATAACCGTTAAGCTAGATATTACCTTAATGGTTAATTCTCCAAACACATTTTTAATATGTATGATATTCTTAAACTAAACAGCAAATTAGTAGCTGAATTAAAAGAAATTGCCAAAGATCTTAAAATCCCTAAGTACGACAAACTCAACAAACAGGATCTCATCTATACTATCCTGGACCATCAGGCAATAAACCCCACCCCCGATATCCTTAAAAAAGAAAAAAAAGAAGAGCAGCGCGCTAAGAATCAGCGAAAGAGAATCGTTGTAATCAGCGATGTTAAAGCTGTGGCTGAAAAAAGACAAAGCCAGGAAAAGCTTGCTGAGGAGAAAAGCGCTCAAAAGCCGAAAACTCAAACCCAGGCTCCGACTGCACCATCAAAACCAGAAACAAAACCTTCTGAGAAACAAGCTGATAAAACTCCTGAGAGTTCAAAAGAAGCATCTACAGCACAACCACGGAAAAGAAAGAGAATTACAAAGCCAACGGTTGAGAACAAAACAAAAGAATCATCAGCTCAAGGTAAGGAATCTGAAGTAACAAAAACTGAGAGTAAAAGCTTTGATAATCAAAAGCCGAAAGCATTAAATAAGGATAATAAGCAACATTTCAGCCATCCCCCCCGAAAAGAATTCCAGAAACAGGTTCAGGAGAAACCAGTGCATTACTCAAAACCTGATGCTGCTACTGAAGTGGTTAATCCGGTAATTGAAGAGCTTAAAATCCTTGAAGGTGATAATGACGATCTTTTTATCACACCTGAAATACCGAAGATACCTGAGCAGGATAATCCGGCAGAAGTTCTTGTTCAGCCTGCTGATACACAGGTTCAGGATCAGAAAGTTGTGCTTCCGGCGGAAACACCTGTTGAAACCGAACGCCCTCACCGCGAGCAACAACAGAAAGATTACAAACAACGTTATCACGACAAACGTAGGGAAAGAGACGAGAACTTCGCTGAATTTGAAGGCATCGTTACAAGCGAAGGAGTTCTTGAAGTGATTAGTGACGGATACGGTTTTTTGCGTTCATCGGATTATAATTATCTGAACTCCCCGGATGATATTTATGTATCGCAATCGCAAATAAAACTTTTCGGACTTAAAACCGGAGATACTATCCGTGGAAGCATCAGACCTCCGCGCGATGGTGAAAAATACTTTCCGCTGGTAAAAATTGAAGCAATAAACGGACGTACTGTTGACGAAATCCGCGATCGTATTCCTTTTGACTTCCTTACGCCTTTGTTTCCGGAAAAGAAATTCAAAATTACCGGTCATGCTCAGGAAAGCATATCAACCCGCATCATTGACATGTTCACTCCCATTGGTAAAGGTCAGCGTGGTTTAATAGTAGCCCAGCCCAAAACCGGAAAGACCATTCTGCTGCAAGAAATAGCTAATGCCATAGCATCTAATCATCCTGAGGTATATATGATAGTTCTGCTTATTGACGAAAGACCTGAGGAAGTAACCGATATGGCACGCCATGTAAAAGCAGAGGTGATATCTTCAACTTTTGATGAACCGGCAGAAAAACATGTTCGTATAGCCAATATAGTTCTTGAAAAAGCTAAAAGAATGGTAGAATGCGGTCATGATGTTGTGATACTGCTTGATTCAATAACACGTCTTGCACGTGCTTACAACACAGTGTCTCCTGCATCCGGCAAAGTGCTTTCAGGAGGTGTGGAAGCCAATGCCCTTCAGAAACCAAAGCGATTCTTTGGTGCAGCCAGACAAATTGAAAACGGTGGTTCACTTACTATACTTGCAACAGCGCTTATTGATACAGGTTCAAAGATGGATGAGGTCATTTTTGAGGAATTTAAAGGAACCGGTAATATGGAATTGCAACTCGACCGTAAACTTGCTAACAAGCGTATCTGGCCTGCTATTGATATTGTTGCTTCAAGTACACGAAGAGAAGAATTGCTGGTAAGAAAGGAATTCCTCCAGCGTCTGTGGGTTCTCAGAAACCATCTGGCTGATATGAACCCGATAGAAGCAATGGAATTTTTGAAGGATAAGATGAAATTTACTCTGTCGAACGAGGAATTTCTGATATCAATGAACAGCTAATTCGGGAATTAAAAGCATATAAACCTGTTACATCAATAAAAACAGGCACTTGCTGTTATTCATATTTTTCTGAAACCAACATGGTCGGGTTTCGTCATATGTACTAATCAATGAAATTATGCTATCAGTATTACAGAGTTTCCGAAATTCATTAAAGAAAATCCTGAGCTTTGGATTAGTGGCAGCAATAGCCGTAGCCTGTGTTCCTGTTTCTGTTAAAGAAAAGCCGGTAATATCAGTAAGTATACTACCCTATAAATATTTTGCTGAGCGTATTGCAGGAGATAATTTTGAAATACAGGTCATTACACCTCCGGGAGTAAGCCCCGAAACTTACGAACCAACTCCAAAACAAATAAAGGATCTGAGCAATTCAGTTATTTTCTTTGTAAATGGTAATCTGATATTTGAAGATCATATTATTGACAAATCAGAGAAAAGATCCGAAACACTGACGGTTGATCTGAGTAAAGATATTGACCTTATTGCAGGGGAAGTAGTTGACCACGGCGACCATGTTCACCTTCACGGTATTGACCCTCACCACTGGCTATCGCCGGCAGAAGTAAAAATACAAATCAATACCATTCTGAAAACACTTCTGGAATTTGACCCGGACAACAAGGAAATGTATATGGCTAATTATGAAGATTTCACAAAGGATATTGATAAACTTGACAATCATATTAAAGGGCTGCTTGCTCATTCCCCGATCAAAACATTTCTGATATATCATCCGGCTTTTACATATTTTGCAAGAACCTACGGACTTGAGCAAATTGCACTGGAATCAGACGGCAAAGAGCCTACCGGTTCGCATATTAAAAATATAATTGATGTTGCCCGAAAGCTGAATATTCACACCATATTAGTTCAAAGTCAGTTCAATACTGCTTCGGCTGAAGTTGTGGCTGCTGAAATATCCGGAAAAATCGAGATCCTCAACCCTCTTGAAGAAGACTGGCTTGCAGGTATGTATGCCATTTCTCATACCATGCAGAAAGCACTGAACCCGTAGAAACGATGATTATAAAGCTGACTTTAGCATTGATACCGTAAAAATTACGATCAGGTAATTGTATTTTCTTTCAGAACACGGAATAAAGAATTACTTTTGCATTTAAAGAAATATGGTATCTTTATGGGTAAAATCATTGAATTGATTGACATTTCGGCTACTTATGGTGAAGAGATCGTTCTTAAGGATGTGAATCTCACCATAAATTCAAATGACTTTATTGGAATAATTGGTCCGAATGGAGGAGGAAAAACCACTCTTGTAAAGCTGATGGTTGGTTTGCTCAAACCTGTTAAAGGTCAGATAATAAAGTACAAGGCAAATGGCAGGGATACAAAGAACCAAATAGGATATTTACCTCAGATAAGCCGTTTCGACACGCGTTTTCCGATTTCTGTGATTGATGTTGTGCTTTCAGGGCTGGTTTCTGATAAAGCTGTTTTTAAGAGATATACACAGGCTGATAAGGATAAAGCCGTTGAGCTGCTTACCAGGATGGGCATCAGCGATCTTTACTCAAGGCCGATCGGGGAACTGTCGGGCGGGCAGATGCAGAGGGTTTTTCTCTGCCGTGCTATTATTACATCCCCTTCCCTGCTTATTCTGGATGAACCTAATACTTTTGTTGACAGTAAATTTGAAGCCGATCTTTATGATATTCTGCTGGAGCTTAACAAAACTATGGCTATCATTGTTGTTACCCACGATATAGGCACTATTTCATATTATGTAAAAACCATAGCCTGCGTAAATAAATATTTGAATTACCATCCGTCAAACATTATCACTGAGAAACAGCTTGCTGCTTACGGCTGCCCGATCCAGATTATTACTCACGGCGATATTCCTCATACTGTACTTAAAAAACACAATCACTAATATGGCTGAACTTTTTGAACTCATCAGCTATTCATTTTTCAGCAAAGCCCTGCTGGCTGCCTTACTGGCAAGTATATCATGTGGTATTGCCGGAACTTATATAGTTGCACGGCGCAAAGTGTTCATTGCCGGAGGTATCACTCATGCATCTTTTGGCGGGATTGGTATGGGGTATTTTTTTGGTATAAATCCAATGCTTGGAGGTGCTGCTTTCGGACTGCTATCGGCACTGGGTATTGAGTTTATCTCAAAAAAGACTGAAATCCGCGAAGATTCTGCCATTGGAATAATCTGGTCGTTTGGGATGGCACTGGGTATCATTTTCATTTTCCTTACCCCCGGATATGCTCCCAATCTTATGACCTACCTTTTCGGGAATATTCTTACCGTAAGCGATGCCGATATTAATTTCATGATAATTCTTTGCTCATTACTCATACTGTTCTTTATTCTGTTCTACCGCATCATTCTGTTTATCTCGTTCGATGAAGAATACGCCCAAAGCCATAAACTACCGGTAAACACCTTCAATTACATATTAATTGCTCTCGTGGCTTTAGTCATAGTACTGAATATCAGGGTTATAGGCATTATCCTTGTGATCTCATACCTTACAATACCACAATCGGCTGCCAACCTGCTAACCCGAAATTTCAAACACATTATCATTTATTCCGTTATTTTCGGGATACTGGGCAGTATAACAGGGCTTTACATTTCATATGTAGCAGATCTGCCCTCTGGCGCCATCATCATCTTTGTTTTTGTAGTTCTGTACCTTGCTATTTGGCTCCTTAAATATTTCCATCAAAAACACAGACTACACAGGCAGTTAAAGTAAATTGTAAAACTTCAGTTTTGTCAGTTCTTTCTCAGTTGTGAATTGCTTTTATATTGACTCTTTGAACGGTTTCTAATATTCAGACAAATGATTTATTCAGTGCCAGTTACCACCTCCCTATATATTTTCACAAGTCTTTTTAAAAGAGCATCGTTATTTGTATATTCTGCAAAGTAAATCATCGCAGCTATCCTTGAATACTGGTTAAACTTCACAACATCACTTACTTCAAAGTTAGGCATTCTTAATGCCTTGCGTATTAGGTCAAGATCATCGGTAAAGTCAACAATACTTGCCTTTTTTAACTGCTCGTCAGTTAGCTCTTTCATAATTAAGGGCGTTTTGGGTATGCAAATATACAACGTTTTCATGGTTGTGAATTGCTTTTAAATTGTATCTTTGACCGGATTCACACATCCAAATGGAAGGTCTAGCTCTCAAAACTTATGTTGTGAATTGCTTTTAAATTGTATCTTTGACCGGATTCACACATCTTCTTAGCCTCATCTCCAGTTCTGTTGACAGTTGTGAATTGCTTTTAAATTGTATCTTTGACCGGATTCACACATCACTTGCGTATGTTGGCGCTGTTATTCCTGTGTTGTGAATTGCTTTTAAATTGTATCTTTGACCGGATTCACACATCGAAGCGAGGGGAAAAATTCAAAGTGGCACAGTTGTGAATTGCTTTTAAATTGTATCTTTGACCGGATTCACACATCAGAAATATCATAATATCATAAGTTTTACCAGTTGTGAATTGCTTTTAAATTGTATCTTTGACCGGATTCACACATCGTTTCAACTTCATAACCACATTTGAGCCGCGTTGTGAATTGCTTTTAAATTGTATCTTTGACCGGATTCACACATCTGACAGCAGCCATACAAATTTTGTCAGTCTGTTGTGAATTGCTTTTAAATTGTATCTTTGACCGGATTCACACATAGGAAGGTGGCGTATTAGAGATTGAAATCAAGTTGTGAATTGCTTTTAAATTGTATCTTTGACCGGATTCACACATCTAAATATACGCCCGTGGTGCTGTATTCTTCGTTGTGAATTGCTTTTAAATTGTATCTTTGACCGGATTCACACATCTGCTATCTGCTCATCGGTGATTACCGTTGCGTTGTGAATTGCTTTTAAATTGTATCTTTGACCGGATTCACACATCATACTAAGAAAGGCGTATTTTACGAACGTGGTTGTGAATTGCTTTTAAATTGTATCTTTGACCGGATTCACACATCCGACATTGAACTGGGAGCAATTGGTAATACGTTGTGAATTGCTTTTAAATTGTATCTTTGACCGGATTCACACATCAGAAATATTTCAGACTACTTTAAAGGAAGCGTTGTGAATTGCTTTTAAATTGTATCTTTGACCGGATTCACACATCGTGTGATTTTATTTATGACGGAACTAATTTGTTGTGAATTGCTTTTAAATTGTATCTTTGACCGGATTCACACATCAGCTGCTTAATTTTTTTCGCTTCAACAAGCGTTGTGAATTGCTTTTAAATTGTATCTTTGACCGGATTCACACATCAATGATTCCGGCGTCAATTCATCTGGTGTCGTTGTGAATTGCTTTTAAATTGTATCTTTGACCGGATTCACACATCCAGGAGGGCTTAAAGCTGAAATAAAACGTCGTTGTGAATTGCTTTTAAATTGTATCTTTGACCGGATTCACACATCTCATCTGTTGCCACATGTCGCATTGCCTCAGTTGTGAATTGCTTTTAAATTGTATCTTTGACCGGATTCACACATCAATATTCATGTTAGAAAAGCCAAAAAGATGGTTGTGAATTGCTTTTAAATTGTATCTTTGACCGGATTCACACATCATTGAGTATGCAACAAAGTCATCGTCAATTGTTGTGAATTGCTTTTAAATTGTATCTTTGACCGGATTCACACATCCTCCGAGCTTGTTCAGAAGTGTCAGGATGTGTTGTGAATTGCTTTTAAATTGTATCTTTGACCGGATTCACACATCTATAAGCTTCTTCGTCTGCATCGTTTTTATGTTGTGAATTGCTTTTAAATTGTATCTTTGACCGGATTCACACATCTCGATGTCGAAGGTATCCCCTGGCAGCATAGTTGTGAATTGCTTTTAAATTGTATCTTTGACCGGATTCACACATCATAACACAGCTTAACGAGCTGTGCTTCAATTGATTGTGAAGCCTGGCTGAAAAGAAAAATCACTTGAAAAAACCCTTTATGAATAATTCATAAAGGGTTTTTTCATTTCCTGTATTAAAACAATTCAAGTTGCTGAGGGGTTTTGGGTCTGGATGAAATTTCACTGCTACGGAAAAATTCCATCATCCCAAACTGTTTATCAGTTAATGTAAAAATAATAATCTCTCCTTTCGGGGCTAAAAAAGATTTAACACGTTTTATATGAACATCAGCATTTTCACGACTACTGCAATGCCTGATATAAATTGAGTATTGAAGCATTGCAAATCCGTTTTTCAGAAGATTTTTTCTAAATTGAGCGTAATTCTTCCTGTCTTTCTTAGTAGCAGTAGGTAAATCAAAAAACACAAAGATCCACAAAACTCTATACTGATTTAAGCGGTTCAAACATTTTGTACTCACGTTAATTCAGGGTATAATATGCGGCGTGCCGTTCCCTCAAAACAATCAGCCAAAGATGCAGTGGTACGCTGTGTACCTATCATCAGAGGGCTGTTATTTCGGTCAATAACAATGTCCATTGCAGGAATCTGAAGAATATGCCTTTTTATTTCAGGTGTAAGCTCTTCCTTATCAGGAAACTCTTCCATGATATTGAGAATTACTTTATCCACAAACGGACGGTATGGTTCCATGATATCAGACGCCAGACACCATGGGTTGTATTTATTGCGGTGATGTATGCCGAATGATGGTATCATACCACTTGCAACAATTGATCTTGCAATAACAGCAAGTAAAACAGCATATCCATAGTTAAGGAAAGAATTTGGATAACCACCTTCAATGCTTCTGTAAAAAGAGAAATAATGATTGAACAGATTATCCCAGTAATAAGCTGCTGCCCGTCCTTCAATATTTTCAGGATCACCACTTTTCACCTGCCTGATATAGTATTGCATTTTATTATCGTTCTTGCCATTTTTTCTTAGCAATGCAGCCTGATTTGAAATTTTGGCAATTACAGTCTGCTTCCACAGATTTTTACGCAAAGGCAAAGAGGAGTTAATTTGATTATGCATTTTCTGTGTAAAAGCATGATGAGAAAACATAGGTAGCATTAAGCCATAGGGCAGATGCTTATCGTTACAAATTATAACAGCACTGTTATTATCCATAAGTGCTGAAATCAAAGCGTGTGAGATAACGATCTGATTACTGTCAAGTACCAAAACACCAATATCTTCTATAGGGATAACTGCAGATTCCCTGTTTTCTTTTTCGGGGAAATCAATATACATTTGCATATCCTTTTTCTTCAGGGTGCAGGGGTTTCCAAAATACAGTGTTCTTTTTATCATTATTGTTAATATCAAAAGAATTACGTAATTTCTAATTTATGCTTTAATGTCACCCAAATAATCAACTTTAACCTTTACTGGATTTAAATTCATAAAAGCAGTAATACTTTTAATGCGGTAATATTTTTTAATAATTCTTTTTTCTTTCAGTTTTTCAACTTTGGTTTCCATATGTTGCATGAAACAATAATCTGATTTTGAAATACTTCGCACACAATAAAGATATTTACTAAGCATTTTCTTATCATTTACTTTTAAAGCTTCAGAAAGAATATTCTCATCCAATCCCAACACAAACATTTCATTCTGCTGCATGCTTTCCATAAAGACACATCCGTCAGCCGGCAGTTTTTCAATGAATGAAGCAGGTAATTCAATATTATCAGTAATAATTTTATCCCAAACAACTTTGGGATCTTTTATAATTACAGGTAAGCCAAAACGCTTACGATCAACGGCATGCCAGAATGTACATATATGTTCTTCAATTTTTCCCTCACTATTTATATAAAACGCTACATGATGGTTATTTCCGGGTAGAACAAAACCTATGGGATTTCCTGCTTCATCATATTTAATTGGTTCAGTGGAGCTTAAACCTGTAAAACACCTTACTGACCTTATTGCAATTTGCTTTTCTTCATTAAACCATACCGGCTCTTTGAATGCTTCCTTTGGCTTACCATCATATTGATCAAGTCTTTGTTTAACCAGACGTTGCACCTGCTTGTCAATAATATACTTTACATCTTCAGGTTTAATACTTTCAATCGGATATTTTAAAACATATTCATCAGAAAAGCATGTTGCATATGTAAGCTCAACGCTATTATTTTTATCAAGAAATATTGGTTTCTTTTTTAATGAAGCAAGTGCCTTTTTCACATCATCATTATATTCAGCCAGGCGTGCTTCAACCAGATTTTTAATATAAGGTTTAAAAATCAGATGAGGATTATTAAATAAAAACTTTGCAGGATGTTTTTCAAGCATACCGCTCTTAAAATCAGTACTTAATGCTTTTATTCTGCCATAAACACTTTCCTCACTTAAAGAACCACGGGGCACTATAATACCAGTTTGCACAACTTTTTTTCTTCCATTTTTCTTAATTATTCGTTTGCCGGTAGTTGCAACTTTCTTTCCAGGTTTAAACGAAATAAGGATTTCAGCAGCTTTATTTTCAACCTCTGCTGTAGTGAATGGTCTTTGCATTATCAGATATTTCTCAAGCAAGCTTAGGTTTTCTCTTAATTCAAAAGGCATATCTCTAATCAGTTCATACATTTCTTCTCTATTTCCCTTACTGCTAAGATTATTTATACGCTGTATAAATCCTTGCTTTGTACATGCAATTACAAGTGCATCAATGGCATGATGTCTGTGATCCTCGCGTTTATTCCATCCTTTTATTACTTCACGCGTGTGCAATTGTCCGTTACTTTCCCAGTCTATTATTTCAGTAAATCCATGCTCTTTATAAACGGGGAACTGCAAATTATGCAATACGTCATTCCATCCCCATAATGCCCTCAGATATTCAGTAACGCTACCGCTTGTACTCCAAACATTACGGCAAACCTTCATAAGTATCTCTCTTGCCTTTTTGGAAATATATTGTGTTTCACGTAACTGTCTTTCAATAAAATCCAAAGGGATTTTATTTTGCGGCATCAGGAGTTTATCACGTTTAGTTTTCCCAATTATCCGGTTTTTATATAACATTTCAACCCGGTGTAGATACTCGTCAAACTCTTCTTTTCCTTTTGAAGCCATATAATCATAGGCAGTCCGGTTGCCCTTTGCCTCATTGCAATGGCGGTGAGAAAGAGTTTTATTACTTTGGGAATCATCAAACAACAACGATTTGGGAATAATATGTTCAACATCTACATTATCTCCAGAAAGTGCATCAGTTATTCCAAAATGCTTACCGCAGTAAATACACATAGCGTTTATTTTGCTATCTTCATTTTCAATTTCCTCAAACAATCTGAATTTTATAACATTATTTCTGGTAGCCCTTACATTATATTCTTCAATTAGTCTTTTTCTTATTATTTCATTTTCTTTTTCTCGTTTGTTCATGAATTTAAAAGTATCGTTACGCTCTTCCTTGCTCTGCTTTAATTCTCGTGCAAGTTCAATTCTTATCTCATCAGGCTTACCATATTTTTCAATTATAGCATTAACAAGATTTATCATCTGATTAAGGATTTTTTCAACAACCGGCTGACGCAAACTATTTTTAGGAAGTAAAGCCAGCTTATCAATTAAAACTCTTTTTAAATTCTCGTCAGTTGTCAAGCTACCGGAATGATTATAACCAGCTAAGGAACATGCATCGCTATACATGTAGCCCTCAATAAGATAGGGAAGTATTTTTCTCATTGCTTTGCTTGATTTATTTCCAAATCCTCCTTTTCTGAAATCAATATTGGCAAGTTTTTTCGCTGTTTCGGAGTCAAACCCAAATTTTTTGATCAATGCATTTTCGCATTCATCTGTATCGCTTATAGAATAAATGGCATGCCACAGTTGGTAAAGCGGCTGATCCTCAATATCGGGTCTTATTATTTTGCTGGTATTTTTTTCTAATATCTCTCCGGTATCTTTGTCAACCAAAGGCTCTTCATTAACATTTAAATTAAAAATAAGGTTCTCATCATTTATATTCAGAACTTTAAGTATCTCCGCTTTGGTCATGTTGCCCTGAATACCTCTTTCAATTTGTTTATTGTGATACCAACCATCGTTTTTATTTAACTCTAAGAGTTTGTACAGTTCTGTGGCTGTTAGTTTTTCATTATTATCAAGATATTCAAATATTTTCTGCTTATCATCAGAGGCAAACTCGTATTTTTCTCCACTTCTGTTTTTCAATGTCAGATTATTAATTGTTTCCCATATTTTACAAACCTGAAACAACGGAGAACTACGTGGTGCAACTCTTGGTCCTACAAATACGTCTTTGCCTTTTTTATTAGTTTTAAAGAATCCTTCAAACTCACAAATACTGATTAATCCCTTCTGGGATTTCAATTTACGCTGATAATAAATAATTTTATTTTTGAGTTTTTCAACAAGTTCATCAGTTATTATTTCAGGATAGTGCTTTTTTTGTTCTTCGCATATCAAATCAAATTCTTCAATATATGCCTCTCTTGGAAACACCTGCTGTTTTATCCTGTAATTGCTATTGTTCATCAATTCAGAATAAAATTTCTGCCCTATAGTAATACCCTGCTCTTTAATTAATTGGTGTCTTCCTTTAACTTCGGCAACATATTCAGTATCTTTCTTTCCAAGATTTGCATCACTTCTGCTGCTCTTGTATCCTCGTTTCTGGTTTAAATGAAGCAAAACTCTTGCAAATTCCTTTAGTTCAATTTTTTGGTTTACTGCGTTAGCCCTTATTTTCCATAATTCCAAAGCATCAAGTTTCATCAGATCTTCTTCCGGTAAAACATCAAGTGATTTAAGTAATGATACAAGTGCCTTTCTTCGTAACTGATAGCGATCGTATCCTTTCCTCTGTGTTCGTTTAGCAGTTCTTTTTTGATTTTTTGAAATCTGGTTCCCTGCTGAGAACTCATCCTTTTCATCTGTACTCAATGGTATAATTCTGGTTCCTATTCCAATAATATCCACTGTATCATTGTTTTCAGCTATTAAAGCCCAGCCAATAGAACTGGTACCAAGATCAAGTCCTAAAATTTTTTTTATCATTTTGCAAAGTATTAAAATATTATTACTTATATTTGCAGCACAATTTAAAGCAATTCACAATAAGGATTTTTTCCGTTGTGAAGACATTCAAGGCGGCGCAAGTCGCCTTTTTTATTTAAAATTGTTTTGCGCTATAAAATTACAAATTCTTTTTTATTAGAATACATTTTCACATTGCCTGTTTTATGGTTCAAACAGCATAAACTTTTTGTATTTTTGCTGAAATCAGGAATGCAATTGTTGAAAAGAATTTCAAATAAAACATTCATTATTACTTTTATTCTGATTTTGATTTGTTCGTACTCAGTAGCAAACAATCAAAGCAGGCTGGATTCACTGTATTATCAGCTTGAAACTACAAGGAGCGACACTTCGAAAGTCAATTTACTTGTTTCAATATCAAGGATTTACGAAAACAGCAATTTATCTCTTTCATTACAATATTCATTACAGGCTCTGGAAATTGCTGAGAATTCCGGTAACAAGAATTCTATTGCTTATGCTTTATTCAATTTGGGCAATGTTTCGTTTTCGCAAGGTTTATTTCCTATTGCTGTGAATTATTTTGAAAAATATATTGAACTGCAGCATGAATTTGATAACAGCATTCCAATTGCTTTTGCTCAGGTAAATCTTGGAGCCATCAATATAAAAATACATCAGTTCGAACAGGCGGAAAAATATTTTCTTGGCGCTCTTGAATCCTTACGTCAGGCTGAATCAGCAGATCCTTCAAAATCGTTCGATAAGGAATCAATACACATTTACAATAATCTCGGAATTATCTATCAGCGCGGGAAAGATGTAAACAAAGCCATTGAATACTACAACAAAGGGATTGAACTTGCAGAAAAAACCTCAGAAGAAAGTGAAATTTTTGCAATGCTGTTCAATAATCTAAGTTCGGTTTTATTGGATATGAATAAGACCACAGAAGCTTTATCGCCAATGGAAGAAGCATTGAAAATAAGATTAAAGAATAAAGATCGTGCCGGCGAAGCCTCCTCGTATAAAATGATAGCCCGATATCATACAATTCTAAACAATAATCAAGAAGCCAGGGAATATCTGAACAAAGCATTTTCAATTGCCAAAGAGATTGGAAATAATTCACTTAAAGCCGAAATATGCAACGATATTTTTAATAATTATCAGCTTCTGAATCAAAGCGACTCGGCTTTAAAATATCATATTCTTTTAATGGAATTAAATGATATCATGAACAAGGATGAGGCTCTGAAAGAATTAACACGTATTGAGCTTACAGCGCAGTTTGAACAGCAGGATCTGATAAGGCAAGCGAATCAGAAACGAAAAGAACTAAGATATTTTATTGCAGGCCTTGTATTGTTTCTTACAGTTGTAATTCTTACCCTTCTTTATTTTCTGCTATGGGGCAGAATGAAAAGACTAAAACTTGAAAAAAAGAATGTGCAACTGGTATCAAAAAACCTTGAACTCGAAAAAACCACTCTTGGTCAGGAATTGGAAATACGAAATAAAGAACTGACTACCAATGTAATGTATCAAATTCAACAAAATGAGCTTGTGAATGAAATTACGCAAAAGCTTCAAAACTTTAGTAAAACATTGCGCAAAGAAGATCAGCATCTTATACTTGGTTTTGTATCGGGTTTAAAGAAAACCCGGAATACTGCTGTATGGAATGAGTTTGAAGTAAGGTTTCAGCAGGTTCATAATGAATATTACGATAAACTCAACCTTATAAATCCCGATCTTACGACAAACGACCGCAGGCTTTGTGCTTTTTTACGTCTAAATATGAGCACCAAGGAAATTGCATCAATTACCGGACAATCAATCAGAAGTATTGAAGTTGCCCGTACCCGCCTGAGGCGCAAATTGAATCTTACAAATTCCGACACCGGACTTGTTGAATTTCTATCGCAGTTATAAGCAGTTGATTTATTTTTGCTGAAAAATTCAGAACACCATAAATGAATTCATTTGATCAAAATTCATCCCTTATATGGAATCCCCGACCGGTAAAGATCGGGAATGTAGTTATTGGAGGTAGCGAACCTGTAAGTGTTCAGTCAATGACCAATACCTCAACATCCGACACTAAGGCTACTGCAGAGCAATGCAAAAGGCTTACTGAAGCCGGTTGTGCTCTAATCAGAATAACTGCCCGTAACCATAAAGAAGCTGAGAACCTTGCTAATATAAAAAAAGAACTTCGTGATGCCGGTATCAATATCCCACTGATAGCCGATGTACATTTTAGTCCTTCAGTTGCTGAAACTGCTGCCGGACTGGTAGAAAAAGTAAGGATAAATCCCGGAAATTTTGTTGATAAGCGTCAGGCAAAGCTCCAATACTCTGATGATGAATACAATATGGAATTACTTAGGATTTCCGAACGACTTAAACCTTTGCTTGATATTTGTCGTAAACACGGTACAGCCATACGTATTGGTGTAAATCACGGGTCATTGTCGGGGAGGATAATGCAGCGCTACGGTGATACGCCTGCAGGCATGGCCGAATCGGCAATGGAATTTGTGAGGATGTGTCATAATACAGAATTTCATCAGCTTGTTCTGTCAATGAAATCAAGCAATGTAAGGGTAATGGTTGCTGCAACCCGACTTCTGGTTCAAAAAATGTTAGCAGAAAAGATGCAGTATCCAATACATCTTGGTGTTACTGAGGCAGGAAATGGGCTTGAAGGACGAATTAAATCGGCTGCAGGTATAGGAACTCTACTTGCCGATGGTATTGGCAATACCATCAGAGTTTCGCTTACTGAAGCCCCCGAAAATGAAATTCCGGTTGCAAAAGAAATATTATCATTTTTCGAAGAACCAAAAACCGGTAACGGTGTAATAGTTTATAACTCAGATGTTTTTACTGACGCTTCGCTGATTGATTACAGGCGCCGCCACAGCAAAACTATTGGAAATATTGGTGGAGGAAATGTACCGGTTGTAATCTGGGGAAATTCAGAAGTTCACACTATTAACGAAGATCTCATTACGGAAGGAAATGCAGGAAAAATTACAACAAATTCCGATTACGACTTCAAAAATCAGGGAATCAACTATTTACTACTCGATCCTTTATCCTCCACGATAATGGATTTCTTGAAAATTCCAGAAATTAAAACAAATAAGATCATTCCGGTTTTTGAGCTAAGTAATTTGTCATCAATACATAAGACCCGTGAAATAATTGATTTTATTGATAAAAACAATTTCAGGCTGCCTGTATTATTGTCTTTTGCTGAAGCTGACAATAATATTTACAGATTTGCCATTCGTTCAGCCATAAGATTAGCTCCGTTGCTAAATGATGGTTTATGCGATGGTATCTATCTAAGAAATGATAAAATTGGCAAACAGGCATTAGCCAGAATTGCATTTGGAGTATTGCAGGCTACCCGTAGCCGTATTACACAAACTGAATATATAGCTTGTCCGGGATGTGGCAGAACGCAGTATGACCTTGAAACAGCACTTGACAGGGTAAAACAGGCAACTTCGCATCTTAAAGGGTTGAAAATTGCAGTAATGGGCTGTATTGTTAATGGTCCGGGCGAAATGGCTGATGCTGATTATGGCTATGTAGGGCAAGGAAACGGGCGCGTTGCCCTGTATAAAGGACAAACACTAATGAAAAAAAATATTGCTGAGCAAGATGCAATCAATGAGCTTATTGACCTGCTTAAGGCTGAGAATCAGTGGAAGTATCCGTAACCTGCATTTCCTTTCCAATAATTACTTTAAGGCTTTTAGGTACAATGCCAAATTTAAAAGGGCTATGCCCTAACGATTCACCATCAGCCTCCATATAGACCTCAGGTTTTGAATTGATTACAATTGATTTTCCTTTGAATGTTTTTACCTGAGGCATGCGCGTGAACGAGCCATCATATAATTTTGCAACTGAGCTTACTACTTTGAAGCGACTAAGTTTTTTAATAACTGTTATATCAAGGATACCATCATCGGGTATTGCATTCGGAAGCTGCATCATACCTCCGCCATTGAATTTACAAATACCAACATTCATAGTAAATACAGGAGCTTTCAGAACATCTTCACCATCAACTGATATCTCGATCATGGTTTCTTTAAAAGAAAACAAGCTCGAAAAAATATTTAACATATAAGACAATGGACCACCTTTTCCCTGATCTTTTTGCTTATTTGTTTTTTCAGCTACTAAAGCATCATAACCCATACCTGCCATATTCACAAAATAGCGGTTTTTTTCCTTTCCTTCCTGCTGGAATTTAACCCAGCCTACATCCTGCAAAAAAGTCTTGTCTCCGGTTATCACATCAATAGCACTTTTGTAATCGTAAGGTATTCCAAACATTCGGCACCAATCGTTGCCAGTTCCTACCGGGATAAGACCAACTGTAATGCTGTTGGAAGGTCTTTTGGATTGGGTAAAAATACCATTGACCACCTCATTCATAGTACCATCGCCGCCAACTACAATAATATTCCGGTAGCCCATTTCAACATATTTTCTTGCCATTCGTATAGCATGAATACGATGTTGTGTAAACACACTCTTGTAACGTATATTAGCCGCAGCAAGGAGCCTGGCAATCTCAGGCCAGTCTCTCTCACCTTTGCGTCTGCCGGCATTAGGGTTCACAATTACAAACCACTCAATATTTTTATTTTCGTTTGACATAGTTGAGTATTACACAATACCAAAAGGCACTGTTTATTATTCAGCTATTGGTTTTTTCTTTAAATCCCACTAAAAATTACAAAAGTACACTTAATTAATTTATCAACAATAGTCTGATTTTTTTCTGTTTTTTCATAACCAGATAAATATTCGATACGTATATATTTGTTAATAATCATTGAAATAAGCAAAACAGAAATAGAAACAGGTGAAAAATGTAATTCCTGCCTGAGTATTTAAAGTATCGTCGAAAAGCATGGAAATACCCACAATAGCAATAAGAATCCACAGGAAATAATTATTTTGTTTTTCTAATATAAATACCGGCAGAACCAAGGTAATAATATACCATGCAAGTCCTATCAATCCAAATCCAATTGCTATTGTAAAATACTGATTATGAGGGTTCATCCTCCACCTGCTTTCAAGATTTGAATTTAATTCATCATAGGCATTTCTTATGGCACGGTCAACATCGCCTGTACCCACTCCAAACAAAGGATGCTGCCTGATAACATGTATTGAAGCCCTCCAGTGTTCAATCCTTTGAGTGAAAGTATTTGAATTAGGATCATCATGCAGTTTTAATCTCTGATACCCCATTACTGCATCAAATATTTTGCTTTTTATATTTAAGCGGTTTAAATAAATTATGTTGGCAACACCATTTTCAACATTTGTAATATCCTTTTCAGAAAGCTGCCCGACGCCTGAAGCATCTTTCCTCAGATCCTTTGAATTAAGATAGCGTATGAGGGTGTATGCGATTTTGTTACCTCTTCTGTCCAAACCATTAAAATCAGTTTCACTTACCTTGTTCCATGCTTCTTCAAGTTCATCCCAGCTTACATATAAGCCAATATAACGTCCGTTTTCAATTCCAAGGCTCATAGTATCATGCTGATACGGATTGCCCATTTCGGTATGAGTGCTAAGAGTATCAGCAAGCAAAGGTTCTGGAGTAATATAGTTTTTCACAACTGAAAAAACATAGGCTATTATCAGTAAGGGGATTGCAAAAACAACAGAAAACAATACATGCTTAATCCGTATTTGTTTGATCTCACGTATCTTAACAATAGTAAGAATAAAAGCAACAACGATAAAAACAACAATCCCGCTCAAAGATTTAAGCATAAACAGGAAAATAACGAACCAGGCAATAAGAAGAATTAAAACTGTTTTGGGAATATTGAACAGGGTTCCGGGTTTGAAAACAAAATAAATCAGGATGAAAACAGCAAGGCATATATTCAGGCTGAAACGTATATGGGATATAAACAGCGAAATATCTCTTGTATCAACAACATTTGTCTTAAACAACACCCAGGTGCTTATAAGAGTATTTACAAATATAGCACTGATATATACGATTAAAAGAAAATGGAACTGTTTTTTGCTCAAAGGGGTCATTGTACAGATAATCAGCGGCAGAATAAGTAATGGTAATTTTATGCGAAGGTCACCCAATCCGTTAAGAAAATCGCTGGTCCATAACATTCCTGCAATGTGCATGAAATATGCAGATGTGAATATTAGAGCCGGTTTATTTGACATGAATTGTTTTGTTCGGATTATCAGGTTTTTATACATCCGAACCAGACAAAAACCTATAAAAGCAAAAACATTTTTCAGAACCCCTGAAGTCGTTTTTTTATTCTGAACATCAAAGCTTGTATCTACAATGTCGCACAACCAGAAGAACACCATCATAAATTGTGCGACACTCATGAAATATGGCGACAGGGTCAACGATACCATTAACAAAGCCATAGATCCAATCATAAAATACTGTGTATTGAATGTTCTGACTTTATTCTGCGAATTGACCTCAGTCATGATAGTTACCAGTTAGTTGCAAAAGCAAAAATATTCCTTTTCTGATTTACTCCGGCTTCTTGTTTATTTTATTAAAAAGCAATATCAGCATAATCATTGATAATTAAGCTTTTATACTTTCCCGAACCTTTAAATAACTTTGTGTTCCCATCTCCTGGACTTCATATAATAATATGAGATCAGTCCTAAAGCTATATAATAGAAATATTCACAAAACCAGACAAAAGTAATTGGTTGCTGAAGTTTTATACCAATCAGCCATGCAACAACTAGATATCCCACCAGTGTTAAACTCTCAATCAGCAAAGCATCGCGGGTATTACCGGTTCCTGAAATACCGCTGAACATATTTTGTATGAGGGCAAAAATGACTGTCGCACCCAGGATCACAAATACCGAAGGGATACTGTCAGCTATAAGTGAAGCATCAGGAGTATAAACCCTGATAAACAATCCGGGTATAATCAACAAAGGTATAATCATTAAAAATACGCTGAACAATGTTATTCTGGTAACCTTACGAATGACAGGGATGACCATTTCGCTTAACCCCTCCCCTATTATATTGCTTACCAGAGTATTTGTTGTTGAGCTGAACGCCCATACAGGTATCATAAGCACCATATAAAGACTTCGGATGATATTAGCGATTGCAAGCGAACGCTCACCCATTTTTTCAATTATCATGAAAAACACAAACCATACGGCTAAAGAGAAAAAATGCTGCAGCATTACAAATAATGAGATATCAAATATTTGCCGAACCGTTGAGAAGTTTATCCGCGGGAAACGGAATAACTGATACTTAAATCTGTCGTTCGTGGCAAGAAAATAGATCAGGAAGAACAAAGCCGAACTTCCTTCAGCAATAGCTGATGCCAGTGCTGCACCTCCAATTCCCATTTCAGGAAAGCCCCAATGTCCGAATATCAAAACATAATCAAGGAACACATTTACGCTTGCCATTATGATACTGCTTACGGTAAGCATTCTGGTTTTAGTTACTGCAACAAAGAAAGCCCTTGACAACACATTGAAGAAAGCAAAAAATATCCCATACATCCTGTATTGCAGATAAATAACCGAAGCATTGAAGATATCGTTAGAAGCAATAAACGGGCGCAGCATATCGGCGGAGAAAAGCCGCAAAGTGATGAACAGGAAAATGCCAATTATTAGCATGACATATATGCTGTGGTCCATAATATTCCCAATATCTTTCAGTTTTCCCTCACCATTACGCCTTGCCATAAGAATCTGAGAACCTATACTAAAACCAAATCCAAGCATGTAGAGCACAACATAAAAAATGCCGGCAATGGCAGTAGCTCCAAGCTCTACTTCACCCACCCTGCCCATAAATGCAGTATCAGTCACATTTATAACATTCTGAGCTAATAAACTGAGTATTAATGGATAAGAGATCCGCCAGATTTGTCTGTATGATGGAAGTTGTTTCAAATAGTCAAAGTTGATAGTAGTTCAAAAAAACATGAACGGATATTACATATTTATCCGGGTCTTATATTTTGAACCAATTTGAAGTTATTTTGTTTACGATTTTACAATTAGGAATATTTTGCAAAATTAATCCAAAAATCACGCGAGAATGAAAACAGTTCTTACTTTCCTTGCTTCATTTATCTTTCTTATTACTTCAGCACAATCAAATTTCCCATTTCCCGCTAACAATGCAAACTGGCATGAAATATTAGAATTCCCTACCGGTTCGTTCCCAAATTTCGGATATGGATATGCTACATTTCAGTATCAATATCACGGCGAAAAATTAATGAACGGTTATACCTACGGCAAGTTGTATTCAACTGATAGTCCAGTATTCATACCTGAATCACCGGGCAATACATTACGTGGATATCTAAGGGAGGAAAATAATGTGGTGATGCTGCTTCGTCCTGATCAACCCCGTGAAGACACCCTCTATAATTTCAATATTCAGCCGGGCGACACGGCTACTTTCTACAGATGGAGCTGTACCAATATTCATCCCATGGTCGTAAATACTATTGACAGCATTATGATAAACAATGAATATCGCCGCAGGATTATATTTGATACCATTGTTACTTCAAATATGGGCTTAATAGAAATATGGATCGAAGGTATCGGAAGTATTCATGGTCCATTGTTTCCTTCAATTACCAGATTACAAACCCATGATGTACCCGATGGAAGTCATCTCTCATGTTTTTTCCAGAACGATGAGCTTGTTTATCACAATGAAAATTACGACAGGTGCTATATTAGCACTTCGAAAGGTGATGCAAACTGCGATGAAGTTATAAATGTGCTGGATGTGATCATTATTGTCAATAATATTCTGGGGGCAAACCCGCAGCCATTCTGTTTTGATTTCGCCGATGTAAACGGTGACGGTATAATAAATATACTTGATGCCGTACTCACCCTGCAACTTATTCTTTCAATGTAGGTTTTAAATTGATCCCGGCAGGTAAGTAAGAGACTGATGCTGAAACAAATCAGTCAATCAGCACTTTTCTGCTTTGTGAGCCTTCTGCTGAATTTATCTGGACAATATAAATGCCCGGAATTATACCGTCAGCATGAAGCTTAAATTCAAGAACACCTGTTCCAAATTCACCACCTGCAATTTGTTTAATAACTCTTCCCGACAGATCAAGTAAATGAATGGTCATAACCCCGGGTGAATTCTTTTTCACCAGAATAAGATAATTACCATTCTCTCTTTCAAGAAGCACCTGCATCTGAGGAATGTTACCAGGTTTCCCTGGTTCAGATATGCCTGTTCCTATCTGAGGAGTTGCAAGGAGTTTATCGGCAAACATGTAGTATTCGCCAGGTCCCATAGAAATGCTCATATTTATGTCCGAAACATTTATTGAATCTCCTTTAAAATGATCATACCACCATCCGGTATGCTGAAACCCAGGAGTAACTTCATTGGGTTGCACCGAGAAATTACCTACAATAACCACATTCATACTTCCATGGTTTAATTGAATACTTTTTCCTGAACCTGATAAATTCAATACAAAATCGGTAGTACTGAATACCGGCTCCTCTTTTTTAAGCCGGATAAGCTCTGAGCTAAGGTCATAGAGGTATTTTCTGCGATAATCGCTGTAATATTCCCATTTCACGGGCTTAGCCCCAACCCTGCCGTTATAGTTGATACTAACATCATAGCCCAGTTCACCAAACTGCCATAACATTTTAGGTCCTGGTACCGGGTAAAAGAACATAGCCGCAAGCTCCATGCGCTTAAGCGCTACTGACAAAGTACGTATATTATGTTCAGGATTGTTTTTATTGCCGTTTTGCAGGTTTTCGTACATCTGACGCTCTTCATCATGACTTTCCATATAACCTATTAAATTTGGAACACTCCAGTTCCTGGCTTTATAAGAAACCCTGTTGAAATTTGAATACGAATTTGTGCCCCTGATCGCATCGCGGTACGAACCATGCATATTTCCCCATATCATCATACCATATTCTGCAAGTTCCTTTTCCTCATTATTATCAGTGAAATGTTCCAGAATAATGTATGCCTCAGGATTGACTTCCCGGATTTTATCAGCCATTCGCTTTAAAATACTTATTCTCGCAGCATCATAATCCCAGCCCTGTCCGCCGGTCTGCACATTTGTAAAACCTTTTGTAAAATCGAATCTGAAACCATCGGCTTTAAACTCGGTAAGCCAGAAAGCATTAGCACGATCAATAAAATTCTGTGTATGAACACTAAGGTGGTTAAAATCATAACCCCAGCACCAGGGCTCATGAGGACAAATCTGGTTATACCAGGGATTGCTTGCCGAAGGCTGACCATACTGACCGGCATGAGGGTTGAAGTACATCTGAACAAGCGGCGATTGTCCGTAAGAATGGTTAAAAACCATATCAAGAATTACTGCAATGCCACGCTTATGACATTCATCAATGAATTTCTGATAATCCTGTTTTCTGCCGTAAGCCTTATCAGTTGCAAAATAAAACGAAGGATTATAACCCCATGAATCATTTCCTTCAAACTCGTTAATGGGCATTAATTCAATAGCGTTCACACCCAGATTCTGAAGATAGTCAAGTGTGTCAGTAAGAACCTTTACATCGCGGGCAGCCAGAAAATCACGAATATGGAGTTCGTAAATAATCAGATTATCCTTTGGTGGCGGTGTAAACTGTTGAACTTCCCATTCGTAAGGACTTTGCCCTGTCTGCAAAACCGAGGCAATACCTGTTGTTTTTCCTGTCGGGTAAGGGATCAGATCAGGGTAAATATAACCGGATATCCATTTATCGTTCCACGGATCACTTACTTTTTCGCAATATGGATCTGCCAGCCGCAATTCTCCATCAATATAGTACTGATAGATATATTCCTGTCCGGGTTGCAAATCACTGATAGTGAGCCAGAAATGTTGCCCGTCAGGAGTACGGTTCATATAAAAATCGTCATGAACCATCCAGTTATTGAAATCACCAATCACAAAAGCATATTGTTTTAGGGCAGGAGGATCATGCAGCACAAGGGTTACTGTATTTTCATCCATATAATTGATACCATTAACGACTCCGGCAGGAAGCGGCGCCACCGGCACTTCTCCTCTTACAAAGAAATAAACCGAATCGGCAATAGCATCATCTTCATTTTTTGCAATCACTTTTATCCACTGAGTCCCGGGAGTAGAAGTAATGAAACCGTAACTGATATTATTTCCGGCTTCCAGGTTCACAAGTTCCGAATTCACATAAAGGAACATACTGTCAGCCATATTTGAAACAGCTTGTATATCCACCGTTTGCCCCTGCTCATAAATCGCTCCGTTTACAGGCGACTGTATATTCACATTTAAACCCGGAGGGTATATATCATAGAAAATATCGCTTCCATCGCTTTCACGCCCTGTTCTTGAACCATCAGAATTCCTGAATACGAATGCAATCCTAAGTATGGTCTCATTTTCCGGAACATTATAAAAACCACGGACAGTTGGCTTTAACACAAGCTGATACAGATTGTTGCCGAGTGGCGTCATCAGGGCTTTGTCAGTATTGGTTGACCAGTCGGCAATTACATATTTCCAGTCGGTAGGACTGGTGCTCATATTAGTAATTACACCTGTGTGAGCATAAATCGGAGGTGGTACATTAGCCAGGCCGCCATCGCCTTTGGTGGCATCAAAGATCACAATAACCGAATCCTGATCAGCAGTTGGAAATTCCGGCATGGTTGTAACTACCTGGGTTAAAGCGTTTTTTATAATCAATGAGAATATCAGAAAAACTATCAGACGAGAATTCCTTGTTATCATAGGTTTTAATTTTTATTTGCGAAGATAATCAACTTTGAAAAGAAACATTCTTTTTCAACACTGCTGTTACAACTTTCATAAAAAGTAGTAATTTGGCAGGCAATATGAAAAACGTAGCTACCATTCCGCTTGCCGAGCAACTAAGGCCTGATTCGCTGGACGGATTTATAGGTCAGGAGCATCTTGTTGGCTCAGTAGCCATACTCCGCAAAGCTATTGATTCGGGCACTATTCCTTCAATGATACTGTGGGGTCCACCCGGAGTTGGTAAAACCACTCTGGCTTTTATTATTTCAAAACAACTGAATAAACCATTTTTCTCGCTTAGTGCGATAAATTCGGGGGTAAAAGAAATAAGGGAAGTTATTTCCACAGCTAAAGAAAATCATGGAAATGCTATTTTATTTATTGATGAGATCCATCGTTTCAGCAAATCGCAGCAAGATTCATTATTAGGAGCTGTAGAAAAAGGAATTATAACACTTATAGGAGCCACAACTGAAAATCCGTCTTTCGAAGTCATTTCCCCGCTTATATCACGATGTCAGGTTTATATTCTTAAATCTCTGAACAAGGCTAATCTGGTGAAGCTGACAACACTCGCCATTGAACATTTAAGAATTACCACTGGAAAAGTCATTGAAATCAAAGAAAATGAAGCGCTGCTAAGAATTTCGGGTGGCGATGCCCGAAAACTTTTAAATGCTATTGACCTTATTGTTGCGTCAGAACCCAAAGATGCAGGCAATATTGTCATCAATAATCAAAAGGTTCAGTTTGTCATTCAGCAAAACCTTGCTATTTACGACAAAGGCGGTGAGATGCATTACGATGTTATATCAGCTTTCATTAAATCAATACGTGGTTCCGACCCCAATGCAGCGGTGTACTGGCTTGCCCGTATGATAATAGCCGGCGAAGATCCTTTGTTTATTGCCCGGCGCATGCTTATCCTTGCTTCGGAAGATATAGGTAATGCAAACCCCAATGCCCTTCTGCTTGCAAATAATTGTTATCAGGCTGTTCATTCAACAGGTTACCCTGAGTGTCGTCTCATGCTGTCGCAAACTGCCATTTATCTTGCATGTTCACCCAAAAGCAATGCTTCGTATATGGCTCTAAACAAAGCTATGAAGGCAGTTGAAAAATCAGGCGATCCGGCTGTTCCGCTGCATTTGCGTAATGCGCCCACACAACTTATGGAAGAAATTGGCTACGGTAAGGGTTATAAATATTCGCACGATTACGACATGAATTTTTATCCTCAGGAGTATCTGCCTGAAGGACTTGAAGGGATGAAATTTTACGACCCTCAGCATAATGCCCGTGAAGAAGAGCTAAGGAAAAGATTACAGACACTATGGAATAAAAAATACAATTATTAACCCCTTATCAATACAGTGATGCCTTTACAACGCATAAAACGTGAAAATCCTTTGCAATGATTATTCTGATTGCAGAATAAGTGCCTGCCAGAAACCCATTATTTTGAACAGAGCAATGTTTAAAACACCTTTTACTAAGCTCGTATATCCCATAGCCTTTTTAATATCTTTGCCTTTTATTTTCAGCAAATGAGTTTTATAAAACGCGACAGTTTAATAATCACCATAATAGCCTACGTTGGTGCTATAATAGGATATGTGAACAAGATATTTCTGTTCACCAATTTCCTCGAAACCGATCAGGTAGGACTTTCTAATCTGCTGATAACCATTGCCACCATTTATGTTCAGTTTGCTTCTATAGGTTCGCCCAATATTATTTATAAGTTTTTTCCTTTTTTTAATGACCGTGAGAAACATCATCATGGTTTTTTGTTTGGAATTTCAGCAATTGCTTTTGCAGGCTTTATTTTAAGCACCCTTATTGCTCTACTATTAAAAAAGCCATTTCAGCATTTTTATTCTGAAAGCAGCCCCCTTCTTGTTGAATATTCGTTCTATATTATCCCGCTGGCATTTGCAACCCTTTATTATCAGATATTTGACTCTTATCTGCGGAGCCTGTATAAAAACATCGTCCCATCATTTCTTTACGAAATTGGGTTAAGACTGTTTGTAACAATTTCCATCTCGGTTTATGCTCTCGGATGGATTGATTTCCGGCAATTTGTAGCTATTTATGTCATAGTCAACTGTTTACCCACAGTTCTGATCATTCTGTACACATGGCTGATTGGTCAGATGCAGTTTAAACTGTCGTTCTCACCATTATGGCGGCGATTGATCAGAATCATAGTGGTTTATGGATTATTTACCGTACTTAACAACTTCAGCTATCTTATCCTGTTAAGCATTGATTCGCTGATGGTAGCGCAGATGATTGATTTAAATTCAGCCGGTATTTACACTACAATGATCTTTGTTACCAGTATTTTACTGATCCCATACCGGTCAATCATAAAAGTTACCACGCCTGTTGTGGCAAACTACTGGAAAAAACGTGCTTTAAACGAAATGGAAGATTTATACAAAAGCACTACCGGAAGCAATCTGGTTATTGGCGGTGCCTTGTTTTTACTGATCTGGGTGAATATTGATTCTCTGTTTTATTTTATGCCCGCTGATTATGCTGCCGGTAAATATGTTTTTCTCTTTCTTGGCATAGGCAGGCTTTTTGACATGGCATCAGGGATTAACGGGATTATCCTCCTTACCTCAAACAAATACAGATACGATCTTTTCTTTACCATTGGATTGCTGATTCTGGCTATAATCACAAATTATTTCTTCATACCCCTTTTTGGCATGAATGGCGCTGCTATTGCAAGTATGATATGCCTTATAATTTTCAATATACTCCGGATTATCTTCATAAAGGTACATTTCAGGATACAGCCATTCCATCATAGACAGTTATGGCTTCCTTTCATTATTCTCGCTGTAATGCTGATATCAGCTTCAATAAACCAGATTATGAATGTATATGTGGATGTTCTTATACGCAGTATTTTCACTGGTACAATTTTTATAGTTCTGGTTTATTATTTTAAAATTTCGGAAGAAGCCAACCAGTTGATTGTAAATTACCTGATGAAAGTCAGGAACTTCCTTGTTCATAAGAAATGATAAAAATCAGTCTTTAAGGATATTATTAACAAATAGGGTAAGATTATAAGGTTCTGAGAAAATTTTCAGCAACTCCCTGAATATCGGAACTTTATCAAGACTTTCATTTTTATCAGTAATTTCTTTGCCAATAATACGTATTGCCATTTTACCTTCCAGAACCACTTTATCTGAAATTGATTCAGTAAAGAACCCTTTACCTATCAACAAACCCAATGTTCTGTTCCGGCTAAGATCATTTAGAGCCGTTAGTCCGAAATCACCTATCCCACAATAACGATACATGGTTTCTTCCTGTCCGCCAAGGATTTTCATCAATAGCCGTATCTCGTTGAATGCTCTTGTAAACACCATAAAACGAAGGTTAGTCGAATCGAAATGGGCATCAACTATACCCATTGCAATGGCATAAATATTTTTTAAAATACTAATAAGCTCCACTCCACGCAGGTCGCCCGAAAAATCAAGGTGAATGGTTGTACCCGGCATTATTTCCTTAAAAAAATCAAAGACATCATCATTATTACTTCCTACGGTAAAACCGGTCGGAGAATTATTTATCAGTTCACGGGCAAATGCCGGTCCTTTAAAACTGGCTACAGGATTTGAGAAAGATGAATTAAGGATCTCTGCAACTGTTTTTGAACCATTTCCATAGCCTTTTGCCAGATTAACAAGTAAGGCATCAGGATTCAGGTATTTTTTGAGGTCGTCGGCTACTTCTTTAACAGCAACTGAAGGCACAGCAAAGAAAACAGCCTGTGCTTCCGATACTTTTGCTTTCTCCTCAATGGCTTTAAGTCTGGGATGCAATTTAATACCCGGAAAATATCTGCTGTTAACACCATTATTATTAATAGACTCAACTACATCAGTTTCAATTGACAATAGCCTAATATCAAGATCAGAGCGGACTGCAAGTACATTGCCAAGGGCTGTGCCAATAGAGCCGGCACCGGCTATGATTATTTTGCCTTGCTTCATAATATTAAAATCAGGGGATTAAAAAAGATTGCGAAATTACACAATACAATTGACTATGATTTCGGGTTTACACCATTATTATCACCATTATTGGAGTTTCTGGTACGCTTCACCTGTGAAATGCTTGCATTTAACTCAAAACCAATCAGTATAATAATTGAATTGAAATAAATCCAAAGCAGAAATACAAGTAAAGTACCTATTGAACCATATAAAGTATTGTAGCGGTTAAAATTATTTACATAGAAATTAAAGCCAATGCTAGTCAAAATAGTGCTAAACGATGCAAAAGTAGATCCTGCCGAGATAAACCGGAAATCTTTTTTTCGTGCCGGCGCCATGTAATAAAGAAAGGAATACATCATTAAAAACATGAGAATAATAATCAGCCATTTGGTAGCCACTATTATCTCGTATGTAAATCGTCCTTTAAGGAAACCTTTGGCATCCAACCAGTTTATAACTATAGGACCTATGGTGATAAACGCAATGGCAAGGATCAAAATAGTTGCTAAAATGAACAAAAGCATGAGGGAAACCAGTTGTTGCCTTAAAAATGATCTGGTTTCAATGGTATGATAGGTCTGGTTAAAAGCTTCAATTATACTGTTCACGCCATTGGTGGAGAAATAAAGTGTGAGCAGGAATCCTACTGAAAGCAGACCACCACGCGGACGATTCACAATATCGAGCAATGTACCCTCAACAGTACTAAATATTTGCTGTGGGATCAGTTCTTTCATCAGTTCAATCAGCGAATCCTGAAAACCTGTTATAGGAACGTAAGGAATAAGAGTAAACAAAACAAGTATGGCAGGAAACATAGCCATGAAGAAACTGAAAGAAACCGACGATGCTCTGGCAGGTACCGAACCTTTGATGGCACCAGTAATAAAAAACTTCATCACATCATAAAATGGCATTCCGTCAAAACCCGGAATGACTATTTTACGCAGATAGCGAATCAATAAACGTCTTTGCGGACTATCGAGGAATTTATTGTACAGCCGCACAAAATAATTCATGACAATAATTATGTGAAAAGGTTTTCTTATTTATCTTCCTCAAAACGAAGCTGATGTATAAGTTTTTGATCGTTGATTTTTTTTACAAGAAAGTAAGTCCTGAAAGTTTTTTTGCCTGATTTATAATCTCCTATATAATATTCCGAACCATCAGACGATGAACCCTGATGATTGATATTAAACGATTTAGGAGGATAATTGTTGAAAAAATCCTTGATAATAAATTCAGCCTGAACACGACTGTAACGACCTTCATCACCCGGAAGGACTAACTGAATTGTAGAATTAAAATATTGGGCTAATTCTTTTGTGTTCGATTTATTAATAAGATTTGAGATTTTAGCCCCGTAATCTTCGTCCTGAGCAGTAATTACAGGTACGGAAAACAAGAAAAAAACTAAAAATATTGTAAGGAGTCTGCTGAAATTCATAATCTGCACGATTAATTATATTCCTGTTCTTATTATCAAAAAACAAACCAATATCAAACAATCAACCTATTTTAATCAAAAAAGATTTGCAAATATACTACTTTAGTGTTGTATACCAACCAAATCCATACCGGTCAATTTTACTTACTCGCGTTTATTTCCAACAACGAAAGCTAAATTACATATCTGTTAACGATCATTATAACAGTCTGATATATTGTTCTGAAAAAAGACATTATCTTAGAATTGACATGAGATTTCAGTATTTTTTATTGAATAAATAAATATTAAAGAAGATTATAAACCAATAATATTTTTATTTTTGCGGATTGGATTTGAATTTTGTTAACTAAATTGTTGAAAAATGGAAGAGAAGGAAGTAAATGAACGTAACGAAAGAAGAGACGAAGTATTTTCATTGGCAATTCGCGCCGGCAAAAGAACTTATTTCTTTGATGTAAAAGAAACCCGTAACGAAGAAAAGTATCTTACTATTACCGAAAGCAAAAGGCGGTTCAGTAATGAACAGGGTAAGTTTTACTATGAAAAACATAAGATTTTTCTTTACAAGGAAGACTTTCGTAAGTTCATTGAAGGACTACAGGGTGTAATTGAGTTTATTGAAACAGGCAAAGTACCTGAAATTGCTGAAGATATAGAGGGTCAGCATCAGGATAAAAAATCAGAAGTTGACTTCGAAGATACAGGAAAAACTGAAGAATAATTTCATTATTCCTCAGTATCCTTTCGTAGTAGGCATTTGAATGTTATACAACCCAAAAACTTATTAACAAAAACAGAACCTTTCCCAAGGCTCACATTATTATTGTATTTTTGTCGCTAAGCTTTTCTGAAAAAAGCATGATGACATTCAATTGTTTACGTTTCACACAAAAAAAGTAACCTGCTGTAAAGATGGGAAAAGTAATCACCATAGCCAATCAAAAAGGCGGGGTAGGTAAAACTACAACAGCCATTAATCTCGGTGCAGGTTTTGCAATACTCGAATATAAAACCCTGCTTATTGATGCTGATCCTCAGGCTAATTCAACTTCAGGAGTAGGATTTGATCCCAAAAATATCAAAACCAGTATTTACGAATGTATTATTGATGGGGTTGACCCTAAAAATATAATTTTAAATACTAAAACTCCCAATCTTGATCTGGTACCTGCCCATATTGATCTGGTAGGTGCTGAAATTGAAATGATCAATCTTCCGAACCGTGAGAAGATGATGAAAAAGCTGACTGATAACCTTCGTGAAGATTACGATTTCATTATAATTGACTGTGGTCCTTCCTTAGGTTTAATAACAGTTAACGCTTTAGCAGCCGCTGATTCAGTGATCATTCCCGTACAATGCGAGTATTTTGCCCTTGAAGGATTAGGTAAACTGCTTAATACAATTAAGATTGTACAGTCAAGACTAAATCCCTCGCTTGATATTGAAGGCATATTGCTAACTATGTACGACTCACGCTTACGTCTTTCAAACCAGGTGGTTGAAGAAGTAAAAGCACATTTCCAGCAAATGGTTTTTAACACTATCATAAACCGAAATATACGTTTGAGCGAAGCACCAAGTTTTGGAGAATCCATAATGATGCACGATGTAAACAGTACCGGTGCCATCAATTACCTTAATCTGGCAAGAGAGATACTTCAGAAGAATGATCTCACAATGATAAAAAATGCCGATAAAAAAATCCATATCGAAGATGAATTCTAAAAAACGTGTCCTTGGGCGTGGATTAAGCGCCATACTTTCCAGTCCTGAAACTGATATAACATCAAAAGACATATCAGGCGATTTTGTAGCCGGTGCAATTGCCGAGATTAATATTGAACGTATTGATGCCAATCCATTTCAGCCTCGCGACATATTTGAAGAAGAAGCTTTAAAAGAACTTGCTGACAGTATTGCCGAACAGGGGATCATACAGCCGGTAACAATAAGAAAACTTGGCTACGACCGCTATCAGCTCATTACCGGAGAACGCAGGCTTCGCGCCGCCATTATGGCGGGTCTTGAAAAAGTTCCGGCATATATCAGGGTGGCAAACGATCAGCAAATGCTTGAACTCGCACTGGTAGAAAATATCCAGCGTCAGGATCTGAATCCATTGGCAGTTGCAATAAGTTTTCAGCGCCTGATTGAAGAGTGTAAACTTACCCAGGAACAACTCAGCGACAGAGTCGGGAAAAGCCGCAGCAATGTTGCAAACCATATTCGCTTGCTGAAACTTCCTGTAGAAATACAGATTGCATTGCGCGACAATAAGATAAGTATGGGGCATGCGCGGGCAATGATAAATATCAGCGAGCCACAAACTCAAATTGACATTCTTAATAAAATCCTTGCTGAAGGGTTATCAGTGCGGCAGGTTGAAGAAATTGTAAGAAAGCTATCGGATAAAACATCAATTCCGGTAAAACCATCAAAACAGGTTCAGCCTGAAAAGTTAATAAATCTTAAAAACATTCTTTTACAGAGACTTAGCACACCTATTAAGATAAAAATGAATAATAAGGGCAAAGGTCAGATCGTTATTGAATTTAATGACGAACAGGAATTAGAACGAATAGCCGGATTACTCAACAAATAATCTATCTGTTTTATGTGCCAGAACCTGTCCCTGAAGATGCATGAAATAATACCGGCATCTGGTTTTACAGGATTAAAGATCAGGAAGACTTATTCCTGTTATTTTCTGTGCAAATCCATGACATCATTGAAGATACTGATACTTGTACTGATAACCGCAGGCATCACAAACCCTTTGCAAGCTCAGACAGCAATAGAAACAACCACCATAGATAAGGATTCTCATTCTCCCAAAAAGGCTTCAATATACTCAGCAGTTTTACCCGGACTTGGTCAGGCATACAATAAAAAATACTGGAAAATGCCGATCATTTATGCCGGTTTCGGAACCATTTATTATATAACCCGCGCAAACACTCTGGAATACCGTAAATTTCTTGAAGCCTACCAATATGTAGCAAACAAGGATACGGTTCCGATAAATAATGAATACGTACATCGTTATTCCCAGCAACAATTAATGCTTGGCAAAAACCACTACCGGCGCAATCTGGAGATAGGCTATATTGTTGGTGGTGCTTTTTATATTCTCAATATTATTGATGCAGCAGTTGACGCTCATTTATTTAATTATGATGTCAGCGATAATTTAAGTCTGAATATTGAACCCATTATGCTCCGCGATCCTATAGCCAACAGGCATGTTACAGGTTTGGGCCTTACTTTTAAGTTTTAATTTACAGACTAATTAATTGGAATAATCTGAAAGAAAAATTTTACAAAACATGAATATAGCGATCATTGGATATGGCAAAATGGGTAAAGAAATCGAGATAGTTGCCCGCGAAAAGAATCATCAGATAGTTGCAATGATTGACAATCCCAATGATTGGGAATTGCAGGGCAAGAACCTTACTGATGCTGATGTTGCCTTTGAATTCAGTATTCCGCAAAATGCAGCAACCAATATCTTAAAATGTTTTGATGTGAATCTGCCGGTTGTTTGCGGTACTACAGGATGGCTGGCTCAGTACGAAGAAGTCAGGCAAGTTTGTATTTCAGAAGGACAGTCATTTTTTTATGCTCCTAATTTCAGTATAGGCGTTAATATTTTCTTTGAGATTAATAAAAAGCTGGCACGACTGATGAGACCATTTTCGGGATATGAAATATCAATTGAAGAAATGCACCACAGCATGAAAGCCGATTCTCCCAGCGGCACTGCCATCCGGCTTGCCGATGATATAGTTGAGGAGATTGAACATAAAAAAGCCTGGTCGAAAGCTGAAAATCCTGATCCGGACCAGATTGGAATAACATCAATCCGCGAAGGCAACATTCCCGGAATACATACTGTTGTTTATGAATCGTCGTTTGATAAAATTGAGATCTCTCACAGCGCAAAAAGCCGGAGAGGATTTGCAATGGGTGCGCTTATGGCAGGCGAGTGGCTTATTGACAAAAAAGGAATATTCAGCATGAAAGACCTTTTGGAGATCAATGATAAAAATTAACATTACCATACGATTAAAATATTACTGATATGAACACACTGATAATCCTGATCCTAACTTTTACCTTTTTCCCTGTTCTTCTTTGGAACACTTTTGAAAAAGCCGGTTACAAAGGATATTATTCTGTAATTCCTTTCCTGAATTATTACTACTGGCTCAAAATCATTGATAAGCCAATGTGGTGGTATATTTTTCTGCTCATACCATTCATAAATGCTTTTATGGTCATGCTAATGATAGTTGAACTGCTAAAATCGTACAATATGCGTGGCTTACATCAGCAGGCGGCAGCAGTGATATTACCGGTTGTTGTACTGCCCTGGCTGGGAATGAAAGATAAAACCTATGTCCACCCTTCGAAATTACCAGTATACAAGAAATCAGCGCTGCGCGAATGGGTTGATGCAATTCTGTTTGCCGTTATTGCTGCCACTATTATCCGTATGTTTTGGTTTGAAGCCTATACCATACCAACATCATCAATGGAGAAATCATTGCTGGTAGGCGATTTTCTTTTTGTTTCGAAGATAAGTTACGGTCCCAAAATACCAAATACCCCTATTGCATTTCCTTTTGTGCATCATACAATGCCACTTTCCAAAACCAGAAAATCATATCTTGAATGGATCAAGCTGCCCTATTATCGTTTCCCGGGATTATCGAAGGTAAAACACGGAGATGCTGTCGTTTTTAATTATCCCGATGGCGACACTGTTGCATTAAAGGTTCAGAACCAGAGTTATTACGCACTTATCAGGGATTACGGACGACAAAGGGTCTGGAATGATAAAATGACTTTTGGCGATATAGTTGCCCGTCCGGTTGACAAGCGGGAAAATTATATCAAACGCTGTATTGCAATTCCAGGCGATACATTACAGATAATCAATCAGGAAGTTTTCATAAATAGTAAGAAACAGGAACTACCGCCTTTGGCCCAATCAAAATATTATGTAAGAACCAATGGCGCAAGATTGAGCAACCGCTTGCTCAGCAAACTCGATATAACCGAAGATGTAATGATGTCAGCTCCCGGTGAGTATCATCTTACGCTTACTCAGGCTTCAGCTAAAGAACTGGAAACTAACAGTGAAGTGGTGGAAGTAAAAAATATTGTTTATCCTGAAAAACATCGTCAGGATTTCATATTCCCGTTTAACGAAAAATATGTGTGGAATCTCGATAATTTCGGACCTTTATACATTCCCAAAGCCGGTGACAAAATAAAACTCACCACCGATAATCTGTGTCTTTACGATAGGATAATCACGGCATATGAACTTAACACACTGGAAGTCAAAAACAACCAGATCTTTATTAATGGTGAGGAAACTGATACATATACCATTAAACTTGACTATTACTGGCTTATGGGCGACAACCGTCATAATTCAGCCGACTCAAGATTCTGGGGCTTTGTGCCAAACGACCATATAGTTGGCAAGGCTGTGTTCGTATGGCTTTCGTTAGATCAAAACAAAACCTTGTTTGATGGCAAGATACGCTGGAATAAAACATTCAGAGTGGTAAAATAATCCCATTTATCATTTTTTGATAGTCCGAACAATTTGGTCTGATAGCTGACACATAAAATAAATTTAGGCGTAAACTGGTGAAAATCAGATCAGTTAAAACGCTTTTCCAATTAGCAGAATATAGATCATTCGGTTCAGACAGAACAGATAAAACGATTTTTGGCTTACTTTTGCCGCATGAATAAAAATAATTACGCTGAAGATTTAACTCATCCGATTTTTGATATAATTACAGGGACTGCCACGGAAATTGGTAATCCTGCGTATGTTATTGGCGGATTTGTTCGTGATCTCATTATGCAGCGTCCTTGTACCGATATTGATATTGTTACAACCGGGAACGAAATTGAACTAGCACAAAAAGTTGCAAAGAAAATTGGTCCGGGAGTAAAAGTCACTGTGTTCAGGAACTTTAAAACCGCCATGCTGCAATATCAGCAATATAATATTGAATTTGTAGGTGCACGTAAAGAGTCATATAAATTTACTTCACGCAAACCCGATGTAGAGCCGGGCACCCTGCAGGAGGATCAGAACCGAAGGGATTTTACTGTCAATGCTCTGGCACTCAGTCTTCAAACAGATGATTATGGTAATCTGATTGACCCTTTTGGCGGAATTAATGATATTGAAAATAAAATTCTCCGCACCCCTTTAAATCCTGACACAACCTTCTCCGATGATCCATTGCGCATGCTAAGGGGAATAAGATTTGCTACCCAACTGGATTTTGAAATCGAGCAAAATACCTGGGTGTCAATTATAAAGAATAGCAAGCGAATTGAGATAGTTTCCAGTGAAAGAATAACAGAAGAGCTTAATAAAATCATCCTTGCAAAAACACCTTCAAAAGGATTCAAACTTCTTGAAAGCAGTGGCCTTCTTGAATTGATACTACCACAGTTACTTGCCCTGAAAGGTGCTGAATTTATGGAAGGTATCGGACATAAAGACAATTTTTATCACACTCTTCAGGTACTGGACAATCTGGCTGAAAAAAGCGATAATCTGTGGCTGCGCTGGGCTGCTCTTCTTCACGACATAGGTAAACCTGCCACCAAACGGTTCACACATGAAAATGGCTGGACATTTCATGGTCACGACTATGTAGGTAGTAAAATGATACCCGGTATATTCAAAAAACTACGGCTTCCATTGAATGAAAAAATGAAGTACGTTCAGAAAATGGTTTTAATGCACCTAAGACCAATTGCTCTGACTGAAGAACAGGTTACTGATTCAGCGGTAAGACGTTTACTTTTTGAAGCTGGAGACGATATTGATGACCTCATGTTGCTTAGTGAAGCCGATATCACCTCAAAAAACCCCAATAAGGTAAGACGCTTTTTAAACAATTTTGCATTAGTACGCCAGAAATTAAAATTAGTGGAAGAAGCTGATAAAATAAGGAATTGGCAGCCTCCGGTTTCGGGAGAGGTTATAATGGATACTTTTGGTTTGCCCCCCTGCAGGGAAGTAGGAATTATTAAAACTGCAATTCGCGAAGCCATACTTGACGGGGTTATTAGCAACAACTTTGAAGAGGCTTTTGAGATGATGATTAAAGAAGGTGAAAAATTAGGGCTCAAACCGATAAAATAATATTTATCTTTGCAGTCGTTTTAAACCTGTAATAACCATGCACGCCTATCGTTTCAGAATCTTAAATGAAGATCAGGATAATTTTGTAAGAGACATTGATATCCTTGCTAATCAGACCTTTCAGGACTTTCATCAGGCTTTCATTGATATGTTCAATCTAAAAAATGATGAATTAGCCTCTTTTTATATTTGCGACAGCAGATGGATCAGACTAAAGGAGTTAACTCTAATTGATATGCGTCACGATGAAATTGAAGAAACTGATGATGAGGATTCAAAAGACATGAAAACCCATATTCCGGTTTCTGTCATGAAGGATGTAAAAATAAAGGATGCTATTGACGATCCGCACCAACGTCTTATTTATGAATACGATTTTCTGAATTCTTTTGTTTTTTATATCGAACTGATAAAGATTATTAAAAGCGAAGAAGGTAAAACATATCCGCTGGTAGTTCGCTCGGTTGGTGATTTTGTCAGAACACCTTCACACAGGAATTTTGTTATTGATGATCTTAAAGAAGACCTTCTTACATCAGAAGATGATATTCTGGATGATACATTTGAAGTAGAAAACGAAGATTTTGATTTGATAAATGAACCTGAATGGTAAAAAAGCTGAAAGATTTGATCCAAAACATCTTCTTTTCGACTACATCCTTCATTAATAAAACATTTTAAACATATCAAATCTTTCCTTTGACTGAACCAAAATTACTTATTGTAATTACCGGAGCCACAGCCGTTGGCAAAACAACCGTTTCAACACAACTGGCAAAGCAGCTTGAAACTGAGATCATTTCATGCGATTCCCGTCAGTTTTATAAGGAAATGCAAATAGGTACTGCTGCCCCTACAGCAGAAGAATTAGCTTCAGTACCTCATCATTTTATCCGGTTTCTTTCTGTTACCGAGCCCTATGATGTGTCCCGATTTGAAGCTGATGCTCTTGCATGTCTTGAGAACCTGTTTCAAAAAAAACAATTTGCCATTATGACAGGTGGCAGCGGACTTTATATTGATGCTGTTTGCCGCGGTTTTGACGAATTACCAGACCGCGATCCTGAACTACGTATAAAATTACAGCAGGAATATAAAAAATATGGTTTGGAATATTTGCAGGAACAGGTAAAAAAGCTTGATCCCGAGTATTTTAGCAAGGTTGACGTAAATAATCCCAATCGCTTGTTAAGAGCAATAGAGGTGTGTATTATAACAGGAAAAACTTTCTCACAACTCAGATTAGGAAAACCGCAGGAAAGGTCTTTCAGGATACTTAAGATTGTTCTGAATCGTGAACGCAAAGAACTTTTTGACAGAATTGCCCTGAGAACCGATAAAATGATTGCCGATGGCATGGTAGATGAAGTCAGAAGCCTTATCCCCTACCGTCATTTTAATGCATTAAAAACAGTGGGTTACAAAGAAATTTTTGAATATCTCGATGGAAAAGTTTCACTGTCACAAGCTATTGAAGATATCAAAACCAATACCCGGCGCTATGCTAAAAGGCAGCTCACATGGTTCAAAAAAGATACTGAATATAAATGGTTCCATCCGAATGAAATAAACGATATCATGAAACTTATAAAAACATCAATTTAACTGAGGATCAAACTATTATAATCATATGTAACTTTTATCCTATATATTGCGTCATAATATTTAAATATTACTTTTAATCCGGTTATCATGAAAACAAAACATCAGTTATTTATCCATTTATTTCTGATTATCAGCAGCCTGATTCTATTTAGCAGCTGCGATGAAATAATAATAGGAAGTGGTAAAGTAGTGAAAGAAAGCCGCAATGTTAATTCTTTCAAAGCCATTGATATTTCAGGCTCTTTTAAAATATTCTTAAGTCAGGGCGATAACGAAAGCCTTATGATAGAAGCTGACGACAACCTTATGAAATATATTAAAAGTCATGTCAGTGGTGGCACTTTATACCTCGAGACAACAGGTTATAATTTAAAAAGCACTACTTTAAAAGCATATATTACCATTAAAGAACTAAATAATATAGAAGCCAGCGGAGCTGTTAAAATTACAGGAGAGGCGCCCCTTGACATTGATGATCTTTCAATCGGAGTGAGCGGAGCAGCCAATCTGAATATGGAGCTTTATGGAGATAAGCTAGAATTAAAAGTGAGTGGAGCAGGCAAGGGTTCTATGAAAGGTAATATTGATAAAGCCATCATTAAACTTTCCGGAGCTTCAAAACTATTAGCTGAAGAATTAATTGTAAATAATATGGATATAGAGATCAGCGGAGCCGGTTCAGCAAAAGTCAATGTAATAAATGAGCTTGATGCAAGTATTTCAGGGGCAGGAAATATCCGTTATGCAGGCAACCCAAAGGTTCACAGTAATATTTCGGGTGCCGGAAAGGTAAAAAAGATAGAATAAATTTTAATCAGAGAAACGATAATGTTTTAAGACAATTATTATGGCAAAAACAAATACTACCCCAACCAAGGATTACTGGGCTGCCGATCGGACGCATATGGCTAACCAAAGAACTCTTCTTGCCTATATCCGTACTTCTTTTATGTTGTTGGCGAGCGGTGTATCACTGATAAAATTTCTTCCTGCCGGAGAATTTCTTCATTGGCTTGGCATAATTCTTATCCCGGGTTCTTTTGTTTTTCTGGGAATTGGCATCTATGTATATATCAGATTTAGCAGACACGTTAAAAGTTTATCTGAGGCTCATGAATTAAAAGAAGAGCACAATAAATAAAAAAATATCTCCTCCGTCTTTAATACATAAACACTTGTATAAGATTCCTGTGAACCTCTGCTTTTAAACTATTTAAAGCTTTATAAAGATTAAATCCCTATTTAAAACGGGTAACATGTCAAAATAACGTTGTGCCTGACCTTAGTATACTGTTGCCAATCTTCGGTATCAAACTCAATTCCTATTAAACCTGCTGCTGGCAGAAAATCAATATTTGAGTTTAAGAAATAATTTACAAAATTAGTCATTGCAGGATTATGTCCAATTACAAACACAGTATGAATATTATCAGGCAATTGTGCAATTTTGAATTTTAATTCGCTACTATCAATCAAGTACAACTCTGAATCTGTTTCTATAATATCTGCCGGTATATCAAGGCTTTCAGCCAGCAACTGAGCTGTTTGGCGTGCACGAAGAGCCGTACTGCACAATATAATATCGGGTTTCACACTTAAGCTTAACAACTTACTACCTAATTCTTTTATCTGAGCATTTCCTGCCGGTATTAAAGGACGTTCATGATCATGTAAACCGGCAACTTTCCCTGAAGATCTTGCATGCCGAAAAACAAATAATCTTTTCATAGTTGTATGAAATTTAATAAATGCAAATATAAGCCAATACAATCAAATGATATGAGCTTCAAAAAATAGAAAAACCGCTTCCGGAATTTACCGAAAGCGGCCAATACTACATTTATAATTCAATTATTATTCTTCGATAATTACCTGCAGCTTTGCAACATCGCCACGGGCAAAAAGGTCAATTACCTTAACATATCCCTGTTTACCGGAATCTGTTTTAAAATAAACCACATCACCATTTTTCAAATGATTGGCTTTTGAAGTAGTCCCGGTAAATTCAGTAAAAATATGGTAATCTTCCAAAGCATCAAATTGCTGTGCAGTCATCTCAGTCAGATAGAAACGGGTTTTATTGTGAACTGCCCAATCATTAATGCTAGGATATACTGTTTTAACATCAGCATCGTCTGGTGCAGCAAGAGCATTCTGATTTATAGGTCCTTTAAAGAAAATAAAATCAACCTTATCAGCATTATCAACCACATTATGAGCAAAATAAATAACATCCTCAACTGCAGAATAGAAACTTCCGGCTCCCAGATCGTTTACACTACCAAGGACGAACTCTTCGGTTTTTCTAACTTTTACACCACCTTCTTCAATAGTTATATTAAATGAAACCTGATCAGTAAAGCCACCGGCATCAGTAATTTTACCAGTAAGAGTGGTTTCACCAACCGCTTCAAAACTGATTAAATAATCAGCCGAAAAAGTTTTGGCGTTAAATATTGAGTCAACCAATACATCATCACCTACCTTTAAGATAAATCTGGTTAAAAAGTTATCAGTCTGATCATCATAAGCAGCATTAAAACCGACAAGCAAGTTCTCATATGATTTCAGAGTAACATCACCATAGGTGTATCCAGTTCCGCCTTTGAAATCAATTGTGGGTTTTCCGATAATCGGGTCATCATCTTGACAACCTGTAAATGAAATAGCTCCAACTAAAAGAGCAAGAAATAAAATTACATTTAATTTTCTCATAATAAAATAAAAGTTTAGTGATTAGAATATGTGAGTTTAATTTAAAAAATTATAAAGCTAATTCATTAAAGAGATTTTAAATCCGGCAATAATACAGTTGCATAAAACGCAGTCATAGCAGATTTTATTGTTTTTATGAAAAATTACCATCAAAACCTGTGCCACAGACTTCGCATGACAAAAATCCATTTCCCTTAAAAGCAAACTCAAGCAAGAAACTCATAAAGATTTGATTTTAAAGACCGTAAGATCAATCACAAAATCTCATGAATTATCCGATGCTCTACCTTATTGTCATTCAATGATCCGGAGTTATTATTTTTATTTAGGTATATATGTTTTTAAAAGCCGACTGTTTATATCACAGATAAATAACAGATTCATTTTCTTACAACCACATACTCCCCATTTTCATATAATCTTATTATTGTTGAAGGTTTTATCTGTCTGACCCTGTCCTTATACAGATCTGCCACATAATCAACATTATTGACAATTTCACCCGAAATTTCTTTAAAAGTGATTGCTATTGGATCATTGCTTATATTGGCACTGGTCGAAACTATAGGTTTTCCGAATAAACCTATCAATGCTTTGCAAAATGGTTCTTTTACAATTCTGATAGCCACCGTATTATCCATTGCAATAACATTACTTGCAAGTCTTTGTGCATTTGAATAAATTACAGTCAAAGGTGTGTCAACTGAATTAATCAGGTCAGCAGTTGTTTCAGGTATATTCTTCACATAGGTAGAAAGCTTCTCAACATCATCAAGCAAAATGATCATGCTTTTACTTTCTACTCGTTTTTTAATTTTATACACTTTCTGAACCGCAGCAAAATTCGTGGCATCGCAACCTATTCCCCAAATGGTATCAGTGGGGTAAAGAATTACTCCACCATTGCTCAATACTTCAAATGTACGCTGAACTTCCTGTTGAAAATTTTGTGGTAATGATCTGGTTCCCATAGATGTTTTGATTGTTTATTCAGCTTTTATAGTTTGTATAAGTTGTTCAGTATCAATAGTCAAAGCACATTTAAAATGTTTTTCCGGACAAGCCTTTCTTCCATGAAGCCCACAAGGACGACATGCAAGATTCTCCCCGGTTTCAACTATAAATGATTTTTCTGATAAAGGTCCGAAACCAAAATACGGAACCGTTGAACAGAAAACCACTGTCACCGGAGCATTTATAGCTGAAGCCAGATGCATGGGTGCTGAATCATTCACATAATTCATAGCTGCACCTTTCATCAACGCAAGCGACTGGAGAAAAGTAAGCTTTCCGGCCAGGTTCTGGATTCTGGTTTTCCCTGATTCATTAATGATCTCATCACATAATTGTCTGTCATCCTTGCCGCCAAGCAGATAAATACTGTAATTGTCATCAACAGCTTTAATAAACTTAATCCACTGTTCCTTTGGAAATTGCTTGGTAAACCAGATAGAAGCCGGGGAAATGGTAATAAATTCAGTACCACCGTATGATCTCACAGCTTCATGATCACTTTCAGTGGGGTATAACCTGGGTCTTATTTGTCCTGGTCCTGCAAGTTCACGTATCAGCAGAAGATTACGCATGGTTTCATGCATGAAATTTTCTTTTGAACCTATTTCATGCTTTACTTTATAGGTATAAAACCATGAAAATGGATTTTTATCAAACCCTACAGTAGTTTCTGCTTTTGATAAGAACACTGTCAAACCGCTGGTAAAAAACCGATGAATATTGATAATCAGATTATACCGACTCTGCCTTATCTTTTTGAGTATCCTGAAAAAGCTCAGATATTTATTTTTACTCTTATCCCATACAATAACCTCATTCAGAAAAGGATGACCATCAAAAAGGCTGTGAGTGCCTTTTTTAAGTAAAAAATCAATACGTGCTTCCGGAAAACGAAGATGCAACTGTTCAATAACAGGCGTTGCAAGGATTACATCGCCGATTGAAGCTGTTTGTATGACAAGTATCTTTTCGAACTTATAGCTTGTTTGATGAGATGCAAAATTAATATTTCTATCCGGATTAATAAATTCAAAAACTTAAAAACAGAATACACAGCTTCCCTGCTTTTACCTTTTAATGAAATCCCTACCTTTGCGCCAATTCTGAAAACTATGCATAAAACACCCGTTTACGTTTATCTGCTGGCTGTGCTATCAATGGTTTTCTGGGGCATGTCCTTCATTTGGTCAACTATTGTATTTGAATATTATGACCCCATTGCAACCATATTCCTACGTCTGCTATTATCATCATTTATACTATGGGTCATAGCAAAATTGTTTATTAAAAAAGACAAGATCCGAAGGGAGCATTATAAATTATTCCTGCTCTCATCATTGCTCAATCCATTCTTTTATTTTCTGGGTGAGAATTTCGGACTTAAACTGACCTCACCAACAATAAGCGCTGTAATAATAGCCACGATCCCACTTTTTACGCCCATTGCGGGCATACTGTTATTAAATGAAAGGCTGAGCAGGATGAATATTATGGGAATGTTCGTTTCGTTTGCCGGCATTCTGCTTATGCTTATCAAACCCGACCTGAGTATGGCAGCTTCGCCTGCCGGTATTGCTTTTTTAGTATTTGCTATTGCTTCGGCGGTAAGCTATTCGGTAGTATTAAAACGCTTGACAACGCACTATTCGGCTTTCACCATAATTGCCACACAAAATTTCATAGGAGCATTATATTTTTTGCCCTTATTCCTGATTTTCGATTTCAAAACTTTCATCACTGTAGTTCCTGATCAAAGGTTAATTGTATCGCTGGTTCTACTGGCTTTTTTTGCATCATCTCTTGCTTTTATTTTTTACACAGTTACAACAAAACACCTTGGTATCAGCAAAACGAATATTTTCTCAAATCTCATTCCTGTTTTTACAGCCATTGCTTCTTATATACTGTTTAAAGAATACTTTGACACCCGTAAAATAATCGGCATTGCCCTGGTTCTTTTTGGAGTTGTACTTTCGCAATATAATCGTAACTCAGGTGTAGCTGGGATTTACAGGTTTATAAATGTAAACAGAAAGAAAAACCCCTGAAACACAATGCATTAAAAATCAATTCAATTGAGAAATAAATCTGATAAAGTGCGCAGAACAATAAAAGCAAATATCACCGGTGAAAAAGATAATATCAGACTGTTTGGAGCGCTATTTCGTCTTGTTCGCTGGAAGAACCTGCTTATAATAATTCTGACGCAGGTGCTGCTTCAGTACTTTCTCATCATACCTTTTGCTGAAATAGCCGGGGCCTCGTTCATTTCCATGTCAGGGTTAAATTTTGCCATTCTGATAATTTCTACCATTCTGATTACTGCTGCGGGATACATCATAAACGATCATTTTGATGTTGAAATTGATATTATCAATAAGCCTGAGCGTGTTATAATCGGTAGGTTTATCAGTAAAAAGCAGGGTTTATACTTATACTGGATTTTAAATATAATAGGGGTAGCAGCCGGTTTTCATGTTGCTCACAGAGTTTCAGCCCTGAGCCTTGGGTTTATTTTTCCTGTAACTGCAGGATTACTATGGATGTACTCATTGCAGTATAAACGTATGGTATTGATAGGTAATCTTGTGGTTTCATTACTTTCGGCAATGCCGGTATTATTGGTATGGCTGTTTAACTTTTTTTTAACAAAAGCCCAGAATCCTGAATTTCTGGTATCTGCAAAATCAATTAATACTATTATTAATGTATCAGTATGGTTTTATGCCATTTTTGCATTTGTCGTAACGTTGATCCGGGAGATAATCAAGGACATTGAAGATATTGACGGCGATAGTGCCGCTGGCTGCCAGACTCTGCCTTTGACGCTGGGGATCAAAGTCACAAAAAACATCATTTTTATTTTGATAGTTTTTTCAATCACTGTACTGGCATTTGCCCAGTATTTAATGCTTACCCATGATTTCAGGATCCTGTTTTTTTATTACCTGATAACAGTTCAGGGCTTATTCTTCTATTTGCTGACTTTGACCTTACATTCAAGAACCACCAAAGATTTCAGGTTCGCCGGAAACATTGCAAAAATAGTTATGGTGGCAGGGCTGCTTGGAATTCAGCTTTTTAAACTGGAAATCATATTTTTGCAGTAAATATATCGCAACTCTGGTTAGAACAATAACCCCTAAAACATCAAACACATATTCACACCACTGATATTCAAACACATATGTTAATCCAAAAACTCAATTCTTTTCGTATTATTCTTGGATCAAATTCTCCGCGCCGTCAGCTTCTTCTTCGTGAACTGGGGTTAAACTTTGAGGTTATAGCCAGAAATATCGGGGAAGACTATCCGCCGCACCTGCAAAAAGAGAAAATTGCAGCTTTTTTGTGCGAACGCAAATCACAGGCATTTGATGATATATTCACTGATGATAAAACTATTCTTATCACAGCAGATACAATAGTCTGGATTGATGGAAAAAATATCGGTAAACCAAAAGATGCGGAAGAAGCACGCCAAACTTTAAGAACACTTTCAGGAAAGAGACATGAGGTAATTACAGGAGTTTGTCTTCGATCATCCATGAAATCTAATACATTCCACGAATGTACTGAAGTATTTTTCAATTCACTGCGCGATGATGAAATTGAATATTATGTTAGCCACTTTAAGCCTTTCGATAAAGCAGGCGCTTACGCTATTCAGGAATGGATAGGCTATGCCTGTATCGGGAGAATTACCGGCTCATATCAAAACGTGATGGGATTACCAATCCAAAGGGTTTATAATGAATTACTTAAGTTCTGTGAGATCATCTGACCTGATATATTGAACAACACAAAATGCTTATTGTGAAAACTATTGCAAATCAATATTAAGTCACTTATTCAGTTCCGGAACATCACTTATTATCCCTGGATCAAAGCTTATTTCTCAAACATCTGTTTTAGTACAGCTTTATTATGTTCGTTCATTATATCTTTACCCTCAGGGGTATAGAGCATATCAAGCAGGTTTTTATAACGTTCGGTCACACGACCCCGTATCACTTTCATGGTGCTGTTCAGCAATTGATTTTCAGCGGTAAATCCTTCGCTGAGAATGGCAAATCCTGCTGGCAACCAGCGTTCAGGGAATTCTCCCTGGTTCTTTCCTCCTTTACGATACTGATTTAAATCATAGTTAATTGCCTTGATCATAGCTATACGACCTTCTTCACTATTAACATCCAGTTGCTTATGTTTCAACCAGTTACGTAATGCATCCTTACGCGGATAGATCAGTGCTACAGTGTAAGGGTTCTGATTATTATGCAACATAAGCTGCTCGATATATAAAGAATGGTTCATCAAACTTTCCTCTATTCCCTCAGGGCTGAATTTCTCGCCATCATTACCTATCAGCAGGCTCTTAAACCTACCCAGCACATAAAGAAATCCGTCCTTATCCATATAACCCAGATCGCTGGTATATAGCCATCCATCACGCAATGCCTGTTCTGTGGCTTTTTCATTTTTCCAATAACCTGCCATGATATTCTCGCCTTTTACAACGATCTCACCTTTTTCACCTACAAGCAATGAATTTCCATCGTCGTCACATATCTTGAGTTCAAGGTTCTGAACCAAAAAGCCTGAAGAACCCAGCTTATGCCTGTGCAAAGCATTGGCAGAAATGATAGGTGAAGATTCTGATAAACCATAACCCTGCAGCATTGGCATTCCTATAGCATAAAAGAACCTTTGTAACTCTATATCGAGCAAAGCTCCGCCACCAATGAAAAATTTGAGCTTTCCTCCAAAACCCTCACGTATTTTCTTAAAGATGATCTTATCAAACAACCAGTAAACAGGTTTTAACAATATTCTGAACCCTGCTCCTTTATTATGACCTTCCTGATTATAGATATAAGCAATTTTAAGTGCGAACCGGAATAAACCATTGAGCAATTTGCCCTTATCCTTTATATTTTTCTCAATATTGTTTCTGAAATTCTTTGCCAGAACCGGTACACTCATAAGCAAATCAGGCTGTATCTCTTTTATGTTCAAAGGAATATTTTTCAGGCTCTCCATAGCTGTTTTGCCTAATTTCAGCGATGCAAAGCTGGCTCCGTTTTTAATAAAGCTATAAATACCAGCAGTGTGACCAAACGAATGATCCCATGGCAGAATGAGCAAGGTACGGTAATGTTCAGGAATTTGCATCAGAGTGTCGGCTTGCTCAACGTTGGCAGTATAATTTCTATGAGTCAGCATTATACCTTTGGGGTCGGCAGTAGTACCCGAAGTATAGCTGATATTAGCCAGATCATTCTCCTGAACCGATTTCCAGATTCCTTCAAGCTTATCGGGATTATTTTTAAGCCACTCATCGCCCAGCTTAAGTACATCTTCAACGTAAATTTCCTTTTCAGTCATGTCTGCTACTCGATCAAGAAGTATTATTTTCTCAATATCTTCAAGCTTTTTTAGCATTTCAGACATTTTCGCCCGCTGTTGTCCCGATATTATAACCATACGACACCCCGAATGTGTCAACCGGAATTTCACTTCCGAAATTTCATCGAGTTTTACTGATAACGGAACGCAAATGGCTTTGCAATAAAGTATGCCGAGTTCGCTCATAGCCCAGTAATTTCTGCCTTCTGACAACAATGCTACACGATCGCCGGCATTGATTTTCATGCTTAGCAATCCGCCGGCAAACCGATAAACGAGTTTGCGCATCTCATTGTAAGTAAGCCCGTTGTATGAGCCGTCTGTTTTTTCCCACATCATTACGTTATTTTTATAACGCTCTGAGTAGTGCTCAAAAAATGAAGGAATTGTTTTCATTAATTCAGGTGTTTTGTTCTCTGGCAGCAAACTTAAAACAATTATTATTAAATCAATCAGCCATAGTTAATATATTTTCAGCCTTTAACATGCTTTACTACAAAACCACATAGTTACAAAACAACAAAATGCTCATTTACCTGTATTTTACGTATTTTTGCAGTTTGAAACGAATCATTCATTATTGAGAACAAATCATAATAAAAATCATTATAACATGACTAAAAACCGTCCTACTATTCTTATAACCAACGATGATGGCATAACAGCACCGGGTATTCGCAAACTAATTGATATCATGCACCGTATTGGAGATGTTACCGTTGTAGCACCTGACAAACCTCAATCGGGAATGAGCCATGCCGTAACTGTGGCTTTTCCGCTTATGCTCCATCAGATCCAAAACGAAAACCGTCATCTTGAATTCTCTTGTACCGGTACGTCAGTTGACTGTGTAAAAATGGGAATTAAAGTAGTACTTGGACGAAAACCCGATTTGGTAGTTTCGGGAATTAACCATGGGAACAATGCTTCAGTTAACGTTCTTTACTCCGGCACTATGGCTGCTGCCATGGATGCAGCTATGGAGAACATTCCTGCAATCGGCTTTTCACTTGATAATTACTCATTGAATGCTAATTTTGATGGGTTCGAAAAACATATTGAAACTATTACCCGAAATGTATTGAAAAACGGCTTGCCTCCTTATACCTGCCTGAATGTCAATATTCCATATGTTAAACCTTCAGAAATAAAAGGTGTAAAAATTGTGAGGCAAGGCAAGGGCAACTGGATTGAAAACTTTGACAGGCGCATTGATCCCCATAAACGCGATTATTACTGGCTTGCAGGTCATTTTGTTGGTTCTGATAATAACGAGGACACCGACACATGGGCTTTGAATAACAATTACATTGCTGTTGTACCCATTCATATTGACCTTACCGCCCATCATGCAATAGACAAGCTGGCTGAATGGGATTTCAGCCATGAATCCTGATCTTAAAAAATTAATAAAACCTGACCATGGAACGGATAAAGCTTTTTTTCAGAAAGGACAATTTTGCTTTTGGGGTATTAATTGCCCTTACACTTAGCCTGGTTACATACGCAATTTTGCATTTGCTGTCAGTAATTTTTCCCGAAGCGTTCAGCAATAAATTTTTACGACAACAGGTACTGGTCGTAATAAGTATTTTTGTTAACCTTTTTCCCTTCCGAACCTACATGGCAGGTTTAAAATTCGACAAAACCGGTCGTGGAATACTTGCCACAATGTTTGTTCTGACAATTTTATATTTTATTTTCATCCATTAAAACCATATCTCTATTTTCAAACCTATATTAAAACCCAATATCCCTGTTTATGAAGTATTATCTGATAGCCGGTGAAGCATCAGGCGACCTGCATGGATCAAACCTGATACGTGAGCTTAAAAAAACAGATAGTAACGCTGTTTTCAGGGCCTGGGGTGGCGACAGAATGCAGGAACAAGGCGCTGAGCTGGTAGTTCACAACAGGCATATGGCATATATGGGTTTTGTTGAAGTATTGGCCAATATCCGAACCATCGGTAAACTTCTGGATAAATGCAAAAAAGACATAAAGGAGTTCAACCCCGACGTAGTGATACTCATTGATTATCCGGGCTTTAATCTGCGAATTGCAAAATATGTAAAAAAAATCGGAATCAGGGTATTCTATTATATCTCACCTCAGTTATGGGCATGGAAACGATCACGCATTTCGCAGATCAAAAAATGGGTGGATCGTATGTTTGTCATACTACCTTTCGAAAAAGAATTCTATCAGCGTTACGGAGTTGATGTTGAATTTCAAGGGCATCCCCTGCTTGATGAAATCTCCTCATTCAAGCAGCAAACTGATTCATCATTACAAAAAAAATACGCCATAAAGCCTGTTATTGCTATATTACCCGGCAGCCGCAAACAGGAAGTAATAAAAATGCTTTCGGTAATGGTTAAAATAATTCCTTTCTTTCCTAATTACAAATTCGTTGTTGCCGGTTATGGTTCGTTGCCCGAATCGCTTTATAAAGATATCATAAAAGGATATGATGTTAATCTGGTTTTCAATCAAACTTATCCCTTACTTAATATTGCCACTGCCGCTCTTGTTACCTCCGGTACTGCTACCCTCGAAACTGCTTTGTTCAAGGTGGTGCAGGTAGTTTGTTATAAAGGGAACCGGATCTCGTTTGAGATAGCAAAAAGGCTTGTGCATGTAAAATATGTATCACTTGTTAATCTCATAATGTATCGCCCGGTTGTTAAAGAACTCATACAACAACAACTAAACATCAGTAATTTAAAATTTGAACTTGATCAGATCCTCACTAATCAGGAACTAATTCAAAAGATAAAAGACAATTATCAGGAATTGGAAACTAGGCTTGGAGGTCCGGGTGCGTCAGCCAGAGTTGCACAGCTTATGTTCAGATACCTGAATTGATGACTGGTTCATGTTTTGATACACAAATGCAGTTTTAGCCTGTCCAGCTCCAAAATTTTATTTTACCATATCAGTATTCCATCATTTTCTTTAGATTTGCCAAATATAAAATCACTTGAAACATGAGAGAAAAACATTTCACCATTCCTGTATTGGTTGAAAAAGACCCCTGGCTCGAACCCATTGCCGAGGGCGTCTGGATGCGCCTGGAGCGCTACCGTCAGCGTATTAAACAAATTGAAAACGATTTTGGCAGCCTTGTCCGGTTTGCTGATGCATATAATTATTTTGGTATTAATTACGACCCCGAACGCAAAGGATGGACCTACCGCGAATGGGCTCCCGGAGCCTTTGCCCTGCATTTTATCGGCGATTTTAACGATTGGGACTACCAGTCTCACCCTATGAAAAAGAATGAATTTGGAGTCTGGGAGATCTTCCTTTCAGAAGCTATTTACAAAACAAAATTCGTACATAAGGGCAGGGTAAAAGTCCTGGTTGATGGTGCAAACGGACGTTACGAGCGTATCCCGGCATATATCCGCAGAGTAATACAGGATGAAAACTCAAGCAATTTTTCAGGTCAATTATGGCTTGAAGACAAGTTTAGCTGGAAAGGTGATACTTCGCCATTGTCAAAAATTAAAAACCTGCTTATTTACGAATGCCATCCGGGTATGGCTCAGGAAAAAACTGCAATCGGAACATGGAATGAATTCACTAAAAACATTCTTCCACGGATAAAAGCCGCAGGATACACAGCCATTCAGCTTATGGCAGTCATGGAACATCCGTATTATGGCTCGTTTGGATATCATGTTTCTAATTTCTTTGCTCCATCCTCGCGTTTTGGCACACCCGAAGATCTAAAAAATCTGATTAAAACGGCTCATAAAATGGGGTTAGCAGTGATAATGGATCTGGTGCATAGTCATACTGTTAAAAATTTTCTTGAAGGAATTAATGCTTTTGATGGTACCGATTTTCAATATAGCCATGGTGGCGAACGGGGGAATCATCCTCAATGGGATTCAAAACTTTTTGATTACGGAAAAACTGAAGTGTTACGATTTCTTCTCAGCAATCTGAAATTCTGGATTGAAGAATTCCATTTTGATGGATTCCGGTTTGACGGCGTTGGCTCAATGATGTATTTTCATCATGGTAATATAGGCTCATTCGACCAGTGGAAATACTTTACTGATGGTGTTGAGTTTGATGCTGTTACATACTTGCAACTTGCCAATGATCTTATTCATACCATCAAACCCGATGCAGTTACAATTGCCGAAGATGTTACTGGTATGCCGGGGCTTACACAACCTATACCTGAAGGTGGAATTGGTTTTAATTACCGACTGGGCATGGGGATTCCGGATTTCTGGGTTGAAACTCTGAAAACCAAACGCGATGAAGACTGGAGCGTAAACGATATATGGAATGTGCTGAATAACCGCAAACCTGATGTTGATACGGTTTCCTATTGCGAATCGCATGATCAGGCTCTGGTTGGTGATAAAACAATTGCGTTCTGGCTTATGGACAAGGAAATGTATTATCACATGCAGGTAAATGATAATAATCCCGTCATTGACAGAGGGATTGCATTGCATAAAATGATAAGGTTTGTTACAATTGTTCTTGGTGGTCAGGCATATATGAATTTTATAGGCAACGAGTTCGGACATCCTGAATGGGTTGATTTTCCACGCGCTGGTAATAACTGGAGTTACTGGTATGCCCGCAGGCAATGGTCGCTGGCAGATGATCCAAATCTGAAATATAAATATCTTCTGTATTTTGATAAAAAGATGCTTGAACTGGTTAAGAAGTACAACCTGCTGCATGCCGGATACGGAAGACAACTCAATATGGATGAAGACAATAAAACTATGGTGTTTGAAAAGGGCGGGCTGGTCTTTGTTTTCAACTTCCATGTAAATAATTCAATCCCTGATTATAAATTCATGGTTCCTGAACCCGGAACTTATAAGATAATTTTTAATTCTGATGATCCTGAATTTGGAGGACACGGACGTGTGGACGAAAACATTAAACACTTTTCATATACTGACACGGAAACTGAAACGGCTTATATAAAGAACTACAATGTTAACCGCACAGTTTTAGTGTTCAAAAAACAAAAATAAGTCACAGAACGCCTGTGTTTTATAAAAAATTTTGGATAAAAAACTATAAAACAGCCTTGACCATCCGAGGCTTATCATATATATCGCTGCGTAAGATCACCTGGCTGAACCCCTGGTTTTCAAACAACTTTACAACTTCAGCAGCAAGCTCTTCATGCACTTCCACATAGACACTTCCGGATGAACGCAGATGTATTTTTGCAAATCCTGATAATGCGCGATAAAACATTAATGCATCATCGCCGGGAACAAACAGGGCTGACTCCGGTTCATAGCCTGCAACATTGGCAGAAAGACTTTTTTTATGCTGTTCAGGAATATATGGAGGGTTACTTACAATAACATCATAAGTTTTTTGAATCCATGTGGTTTCATCAATAATATCAAATTTAAAAAACTTCACTCCTCCACCCAGTTCTTCATTGTTTTTAGCAGCAAGCTCCAATGCTGCCTCCGAAATATCCAACCCATCAATTTCTGCATCCGGCATCCTTAATGAAAGTGAAACAGCTATACATCCACTTCCGGTACCAACATCAGCAATACTCAGATTGTCAGAACCAGCATGGTCTTCAAGGATCCAGCGCACCAATTCTTCAGTCTCAGGACGGGGAATTAAAACATCAGGCGTTACCTCAAATTCATTTCCAGCAAAATAAGCCAACCCGATAATATATTGTACTGGTTCATGCTTTAACAATCTTTCAACTGCCGACATAATTAGTTCTTTTTCAACCTCATCCAGATATGCTTCCGGTTCAACAATCATTTCCTTCATATCAATGCCGGCAATATATTCCATTAAAACCAGTGCAAGGGATCTTGCTTCCCTGCTGTCGTATGCTTCCTCAAGCTTTAACCGGATATTCCGAAAAAATTCAGTGGTATTTTGAGATTCAGTATTTTTCATATGGCAAAAATAAGTATTTAATCTGTTCAGTCTGATTATCTGAAATTATTGGGTTTTGCAAAATCTAATTATTTAACACTAAGCAAAATTACTGTTCATAAACTGGCTACCTTTGCGCCTGAAAACAAATCTAATAAATTATGATCAGAACTGTAACAAACTATTCTTCAAATCCGCCTGATGCTATACCTTCCATAACAGGTAAACGCATTATAAAAAGCACTCTGAAACTTAAAATATTGATTTTATTTCTGGTATTTCAGACAGCCGCTTTCCATACGTTAAAGGCGCAGGTAAGAACTGTTGATGACTCATGGGAAGCTCTACGCAACAGACCATATCCACAATGGTTCAGCGATGCCAAACTAGGTATATTCATTCACTGGGGTATTTATTCAGTTCCCTCATACGGTGGTGCTGAATCCTATGCTGAGTGGTATCTTCGCGGATTACAGGCCGGAGCTCAGGCTCGTATTGATTTTATGAAAAAAAACTATGGCGAAGATTTTGAGTATGAAGACTTTGCACCTCTATGGAAAGCCGAATTGTTCGATCCTGACGAATGGGCTGACATTTTTAAGAAAGCCGGGGCAAAATATATAATACTCACCACCAAACACCATGATGGATTTTGCCTTTGGCCAAGCAAATATGCTCCCGGCTGGAACAGTGTAGATGTAGGTCCAAAGCGTGATATAGTCGGGGAAGTAGCTGAAGCTGTTAAGAAAAAGGGAATACGCCTTGGCTTATATTATTCGTTGCCTGAATGGAACAATCCTCTGCATCTCTGGTATACTGACCCACATGATTCAATTTACAAATATGTGGAGCAGTATATGATCCCGCAGTTTAAAGAATTTGTTGAAGCCTATCGCCCCGATCTCATTTTTTCTGATGGAGAGTGGTTTAATTCAGCCGAGGATTGGCATGCCAGAGAATTAATATCCTGGTATTACAACCTTATTGGCAGCGATGCTATTACCAACGATCGCTGGGGAGAAGGCAGCGATATCGGTTATAAAACCCCTGAATACAGTGCCGGAGGCTTCATTACAGATCGTCCCTGGGCTGAAGTGCGTGGTCTGGGTCGTTCTTTTGGTTTGAACCGCAATGAAAAATTATCAGCATATATGACTTCGCGTGAACTGATACATTTGTTTGTCAGAACCGTTGCACATGGAGGAGGGCTTACCATCAATGTTGGTCCGGCTGCCGATGGCAAAATTCCGCTGTTGCAGCAGGAAAGAATTGAAAGCCTTGGAGAATGGATAAATATAAACGAAGAAGCAATTTATGGTTCAAAAGCATGGATAAGAAGCGGTGAGGAAAAAGAAGTTACCTTGCAGCGTATTGACCCTGAAATAAATTTTAACTGGGTCAGAAACTCTCCCGGATATCCAATTACTGAAGATAATTTTACAGCTTTATGGACCGGATTTATTCAACCGGATTTTTCAGAAGAATACACATTCTCCAGTGATGCCGATGATGGAATGCGCCTGTTTATCAACGATGTACTTATTCTGGATAACTGGAACAAATCAGAATCAGGAAGTGAATCAGAAGCCATGCGCGAAAAAGCCTCACAGGGTGTAACAGGAAAAATTACACTACAAAAGAATAAAAAATATCAAGTCAAAATTGAATTCTATGAGACCGTACTAAGTGCATCCATAGCATTATACTGGGAAAGTAAATCGCAGGAAAAAGAGATAGTGCCACAGAAAAATCTGTTCACTGAACAGGACAAATTAAAAGGCAACGGACTGAATGCAACCTATAAATCCTTGCGTCAATACCTTGCTTACACTCAAAACAATGATAATCTTTACATTATTAGCTTTGAATGGCCTGACGAAATCCTTGAACTATCTATTGATAAACCCAAATCAGGAACAAAGATCAGTCTGCTTGGTCGCCAGGGTGAGTTACCATGGAGCTACGAAAACGGGAAACTTATAATCAATACCGCTGTAGTAAGGTGTAATGAATTGCCGGGTCGCGACGCGTGGACATTCAAAATTGAGGGATACATGAAAAAGTAAGAATTAAAAGGTTCAGAAAAATGATAAAACAGGGTTTTTTAATAAAACATCCACATGAGGAATCATTAAAACAAGATAAAATCAGTAAGTATTAAATGCAAAAACCAATTTATAAAATGAAGAAAAACAATATTCACATTTTCAGGCTTCTCACAAAAGGATTTATAATAGCCTTTTTATCAATGGCTTCGTTAAGCATTTATGCACAGAAGATATCATTAATTCCCAAACCGGTTCAGGTAAACATTCAGGAAGGATATTTCAGATTTTCACCTGAAACAGTGATTTATTATCATACTGATGATCTAAAAAATACAGCACAAATGGCAGCTGATCTTTGGGAAAGCAAGCTCGGGTTTAGGCTCCGTACCGCAAAACAAACATATATTCAGAAACCTGCGGGATTTGTGATGCAATTAACCAATCCAAATGATAAGGCACTGGGAAATGAAGGATACAAAATTGAGATTGATCAAAAAATAATATTCCTGTCAGCCAATACAAATGCAGGATTATTCTATGGTATTCAAACCATTTCACAGATGTTTGATGAGCAGGAACAAGGCTTGCTGCCTGCCTGCCAGATTATGGATTACCCACGATTTCCCTATCGCGGCATGCACCTCGATGTTTCCAGACATTTTATGCCTCTTGAGTTCATATATAAGACTCTGGACAGACTCGCAATGCATAAATTAAATATTTTTCACTGGCATCTTGTTGATGATCAGGGATGGAGGCTTGAAATTAAAAAATATCCCAGACTTACTGAAATTGGCGCATGGCGGGTTGACCTTGAACACCGTGACTGGGAAGATCGGCCTTTGACTAACGACAGAACCAATGCAACTTATGGCGGGTTTTACACTCAGGAAGAAGTAAAGGCTGTTGTTAAATATGCTGAAGAACGACATATTACCGTTATTCCTGAAATCGAAATGCCGGCACATGTCATGTCGGCATTGGCAGCTTATCCGCAATTTTCATGTACTGGCGAAGATGTAGGAATACCAGCAGGAGGAGTGTGGCCTATTACCCATATTTATTGTGCCGGCAACGATAGCACTTTTATTTTCCTTGAGGATGTTCTTACTGAAGTTATGGGGCTTTTCCCGTCAACATATATCCATATTGGCGGTGATGAAGCTGATAAAGCCAACTGGCGTGCCTGCACAAAATGTCAGGCACGGATAAAAAATGAAAAACTTGCTGATGAAGATGCGCTTCAGAGTTATTTTATCAAAAGGATTGAAAAATTCCTGAATGCTCATGGACGTAGAATTATTGGCTGGGACGAGATCCTTGAAGGCGGGCTTGCTCCTAATGCAACAGTAATGTCGTGGCGAGGTGAAAGCGGAGGGATTGAAGCAGCAAAACACGGTCATACTGTTATCATGACTCCAGGAAGCCATTGCTATTTTGACCATCCGCAGGGAGACCCATCTCCTGAATCACTTGCCATTGGCGGATTTACTACTCTTTCAAAAGTTTATCATTACGAACCTGTGCCAGCAGAACTTACTGCCGAAGAAGCAAAATTTGTCTTAGGTGCTCAGGCTAATCATTGGGCTGAGTTAATGCACACCCCTCAGGATGTTGAAAACAAATCATTTCCGCGTCTTGCCGCTTTGGCAGAAGTACTATGGTCAGAAAAAGAAGCGCGCAACTGGGATGATTTTTTAAAACGTATGACAACTCAGTATCAGCGGTATGATAAACTCGGAATTAATTATTCCAGAAGTGCCTATCAGATAACAGTTTATCCTGAAGTAAATGAACACAACAGAAGTATGAAACTGACGCTTAAAACTGATGTAAATAATCCTTTGATAAGATATACCCTTGATGGAAGTAATCCTAAAATAAGTTCGCCGGTGTATAAAGGACCTATTGAAATTAATAAAACCACAAGATTAAAAGCCGCTGTTTACAGTGAAGGCGAAAGACAGGAAAGATTACTCAATCGTAATTTTGAGATTAACAAATCTTTTGCGGGAGATATAACTTTCAAATATGCCAACAGCCCTCAATACAGTGGTCAGGGTAAATACACCCTTGTGAATGGCATACGTGGTGGTAAGGAATTTAATGATGGCAACTGGTTAGGTTTTCTTGGCAATGATGTAATAGCTACGATCGAACTTCCTGAAGCCACTGATATTAAGCTAATTGAAGTAGATGCTTTGCAAAATAATGCTTCATGGATATTTTACCCTGAAAAAGTAATTTTTGAGATCTCGCAAGATGGAAAAACTTTTACAAAAATCCATGAAATCGTGAATACTACTTCAATACATGATATGGGAAAACTTTTACAAATATTCAGTGCAAAACACAAAGCACGAAAAGTTCGGTTTGTACGTGTACACATGACTAATCAGGGAGTTTGCCCTCCGGGTCATGCAGGCGAAGGTCAGCCATCATGGGTTTTTGTAAGTGAAATAACAGTCAAATAAAAAAGGGAAACAAGGTTCTTAAGCTGAAAGAAAATATCAGATTACGGATCTTTTATAAACCACTCCCCTTTTTTCTTGCTCTTTAAGCATAAATTCAACACATTCAGGCAGGCGTCCAATGAACTCAGGAACATGTACGCCTGTCTGTCTGAATTTCTGAGATGCTACCAGCCTGAGTGCTGATGTAGCAGCATAACCTGTAGTCCTCGCCATACTGTGTATGCCGGTGCTATGGTTATATTCATCATATAAATCCCAGCTAATTTCAGTTTCTTTTCCCGATTTCAATCCCCGGGCTATCACTTTCATTACTGTTATATCTTCTTCATTCTCATTAAGTTTCCACTGCCTGAAAAGAATTTCAGAAGTAAAATCAAGCGGAGTTACAAATGAATCACCTGTTTTAATTTCCTGAGTGCTGAAAAACCCGGCATGGCTCAACACACGCATAAGCTCTGAATGTCCGCGATAGCGAAGTGTTTTTTCTACCATATCCGGAACTTCAAGGGCATTGATCAATGATCGGAGTCCGTCGCTGTTAAAAGCCTCCAAAGTACCAATTACCGGAATATCAATAAGCTCTGGTTCTGACAATGCAGGTTTTATAACTATCTTTCCATCCCGAACCAAACGTGCCGGACGTGTATATTCTTCAATAACATCAACCGGTGAAAAAACAGCTTTATATTCCCATGGCCATATGCGAACTTTAGGTAAGCCGCCTACATAAATTTCAAGTTTCTGGTAATCATCCAGCATTGTACCGGCATAACCAGCCAACAAATTACTCATTCCGGGTGCTACGCCCATATCGCTGATCACACATACATTGTTTTTGCGTGCTATTTCGTCAAGCTCCATCACATTTTCAGGCATAAAAGCAATATCAATTGTATCAACTCCTACCATTATACATGCTTCCAGTGTTCTAAACCCCATAAATCCCGGAACAGCATTTATTGCGAAGTCAGTATCTCTCAATAATTCCCTAAGCTCATTCTGATTTCTAAGGTCAATTGGTTTAATTTCAATATTTGCTTTCTTACTCAATTTTTCCAAAGCAGCATTATTAATATCAGCTACTGTCACCTTGAAATCGCCAGTCAAATCAAGAGCTATGGGACCGCCAACCAGTCCGCTGCCAAGAACAACAACTTTTTGCATAATTTGAATATTAAAGTCCCGGAAAATCACAGAACAATCAAAAAGACGAATCTGATATTTTTACAGTTTACCAATGAAAAGCAAGATCATTCATCCATTTACCCTGTATCTTCATCACCTGCTCAATAATATCTCTTACACAACCCTTGCCCCCACTACGATGGCTTATATATTTTGAAATAGCCTTGATCTCTTCCGAAGCATCAGCCGGGCATGTAGGCACTCCTACCAGTAACATAGCTTCGTAATCAGGTATATCGTCTCCCATATACAAAACTTGTCGGGGTTCAAGATTATTATCCAACATGAATTTCTGCAAAACTTCAATTTTCTTGTCTACTCCCAGAAAAACATTCTTTATTTTCAAAGCTTTGAGCCGGTGCAACATTGATTCAGAATAACCTCCCGATATTATTGCAACCCGGTACCCATTTTTAACTGCCAACTGCAAGGCATAACCATCTTTAACATTGGCAGTTCTGAGTGCGTCGCCGTTGCTCATCAAGACCACATTGCCATCGGTAAGCACTCCGTCATAATCCAGAATAAATGTATCAACATCTCGTAGCAGTTCTTTGTAGTTGCTCATAAGTCAGATTTAGTTTTGATTTCGCTTTCGTTTTATTATCTCTTTTGTGATCGCTGTATATATTTCCTTAAAATCAGGAAATTCATCAAGCAGCAGCATATGCCTGTCAATCACTGCATGATCCTCCCTGACAGCCGGTCCCGTTTGAGCCTCCCAGGGTTCCATAAAAGTAACTTTATCAAAAAATTCCTTCATTAAAGGAATCAGTATATCAAAGTTAATATCATGTTTTTTCAGAATATCGGAGGCGGCTACGTACATAAAATTTGAAAAGTTGCATGAAAATACCGCAGCAAGATGAATATACCGCCGTAATTCAGAACTGATATCATAAATCTTATCTGAAAGTTTAACGGCAACTCCCCGTATGGCTTCAAGTGTTTGTTCATCAGAAGCTTCAAGACACATGGGAATATGATCAAATTTTATAGGTCTTGATATTGAAAATGTCTGCAACGGATAAAACACACCATAACGTTTCGACATGTTTTTAAGCACTTCCATCGGCAATGTTCCTGAAGTATGAACAACAATTCCGTTTACCCGGACCTTGCTGAGTAAAGATTCTACAACTGAATCCTTTAATGCAACAATGTATAAATCAGCATCTTTATTAATAAGGTCAATATCAGTTATATACTCTGAGTTGGTTTTCATTGCCAGCACTCCCGCTGAATCACTGGTACGACTGTATATCTGTACGATCCGGTAATCATTCAAGTTCAGTGCATGCGACAAATGTGTTGCCACACTTCCGGCACCAAGGAGCACAATATTTTTAATTTCACCGATATTTTTCATATCTCGCGGGCTAAATTACAAATGAATATGGTTTACCAGGTTAAGTAGTGAAAATTTCTTTCTTTTTGCAAAAAACGCAATAGAATCAGGCTTTAGCGTTTGTAATTAATAAATAATGTATAGGAGTTGAACAAAATGCAAACATATTAAAAATATTGGCATACATAAAATTTATGAGACATGTCGGCAATATGAGAAAACTCAGACAAATACAGACAAATAATTTATATTTAGCACAAGACTTAAAAAAATGCCTCGAGCCAATTTTGATAACAGCTGAAAAATATTCATAGCTGTATTAAGTCATTTACAAATAACATACATATTAAATACGATTTTGCATACTTTTGTTGCTGAATGAAATATAATTATGAAACTTAAACCGTCGGTAGTTTTTATTTTTGTTCTCCTGTTATCAATTGTAACATCCTGCGTTTCGCCAAAAAAAGTTCAGCGCGGAGGATTATTACTTGATCGGAACAGAATTAAAACCGACAATAAATCCATCTCTATTGAAGAACTGGAAGGCTTCATACATCAACAACCTAACCGAAAATTTCTGGGACTTGTCAGGTTAAATACATTTTTTTATGAGCGGTTCAAACCTAAATGGATCAAGGAAACATTGGGCAAAAAGCCTGTTATCCTTGACCGGAACATGGTTGGTAATTCAATGAGGGAGATGGAGTTGTATATGGCTGCCAAAGGATATTTCCATGCTGAAGTTGATAGCAGCATCCATACCACTAACAGAACTGCCAAAGTGGTTTATTCAATAAGGTCAGGTTTACCGTACACGCTCCGGAACATTTCATATTCAATTAAAGATGAACAATTAGCCGGCTATGTTTTGAGCGACAGTGCAAATTCATTGATAAGACCGGGAAGTAATTACGATGCCTACCTGTTTGATGATGAACGTCACAGAATTACAAATTTTTTACGAGACCAGGGTTATTATTTCTTCAACAACGATTATATCCTTTTTAAAGTTGACAGTAATCTGCAAAGCAATCAGATGGATGTGATTGTAGAATTTCAGCAACCATGGCAACGCGACAAAGAAACTAATAAAAATGTTGAGAAACGACATTTGCGTTATAAGATAAACGATATTTACATCAATACAGATTTCAGATTTATACCCGACAGACACATAACCTTTGATACTCTGACAATTCTTCAGGACAGCAAAAATCCTGACAATCATTATAAACATTTTTTTCTGTTTAAAGAAAAGTTACGCCTGACACCTCCAACTATTGACAGAGTCATGTTTTTGCGTGGTGGTAATTTTTACGGACTTGATAATGCTAATCTCACATACAACCGTATTTCCAATCTCCCAATTGTCAGGTTTGTAAATATGAGTTTCGAACCTGTAATGGATTTTCAGAAAGAAGGTTATGGTATGTTAAATTGCTTTATTGATATTGGACGCAACCCGGTAAAAATTTTCACTATAGAAGCCGAAGGCACAAATACTGGTGGATTTCTTGGAATGGGTGCCAATATCAGCTATGGTAACCGTAATCTTTTCCGCGGCAGCGAAGTGCTTTCAGTGAAAATAAAAAACGGACTTGAAATGCAGCGTTCGCTTGGAGAAACAACTCCTTTTTTCCTCGGGTTCAATACTATTGAAACAGGGGTTGAGTTAAGACTTAGCCTGCCCAGATTATTACTTCCGGTCAAGCAACAACGCTTTGCTCATTATGCAATGCCGGGAACCACAATGGCTACCGGTTTTAATTTTCAGCACCGTCCTGATTACACACGCTATATCATGAATGCTTCGTTCGGTTACGAATGGCGCGAATCAGCAACAATCAGCCATACATTTATTCCGGCAGAACTGAACCTGGTCAGAATAGATCGTTCCGATAAATTTACTGAATGGCTGCAAACGCTTAAAGACCCCAGGCTTAAATATCAGTACACAAATCATCTTGTTCCTCTTTCGCGGTATATTTTTATTTTCAATAATCAGCCAATTCGTAAAAATCGGGATTTTATTTTTGTAAGAACCAATATCGAAGAAAGTGGAAATATTTTTCGTCTGGCAGATAAATTATTCAATACAGCAGAAACTGAAGAAGGATATTATACTAAACTTGGAGTAAGATACACACAATTTGTCAGGTTCGAAACCGATTTCAGGTATTATAAATTTCTAAACCCCAAAAGTAATCTGGTCTTCAGGTTTGCGGGCGGGGTTGGGGTTCCATTTGGAAACTCAGATGTACTTCCTGTTGAAAAAGGTTTCTATGCCGGTGGCGCCAATGGCAATCGGGGATGGGAAATTCGTTCATTGGGTCCGGGCTCATTTAGCGATCCTGAAAATGTTTTTGACAAAATGGGTGAGCTTTGGCTTGAAAGCAATATTGAATACAGATTTCCTATGTACAGCTTTCTTCATGGAGCAATGTTTGCCGATATTGGAAATATCTGGTTGTTAAATGAAAATATTGACTTCCCTAATGGGAAATTTGAGATTTCAAACTTCAATGAACAAATTGCGGTTAGCTCAGGATTTGGCTTAAGATTTGATTTTAGTTTCTTTATTTTCCGTATTGATGGTGCCATAAAGGTTAAAAATCCTGCAAAACAAAAGTCTGATCGCTGGGTTGATTTGACAAAATTCCAGATACGGGATATTGTCTGGAATTTAGGTATAGGATATCCTTTCTGATCTAGTCAACTTATGGTAGTATTTTTTTAGCTAAAACAAGTTTTTTGTGAAGACCAGGCTTATATATCTATTACGCTACACCATTTTCTGGATGGTCTTTTTCATTCTTGCCCGATTACTATTTTTGCTTTATCATCACGATAAATCTTTCTCCATTCCAATTAAAGACTGGATTAATATCTTTTATCATGGCATTAAAATGGATGCTTCCATGACAGGATATCTGGTGATGCTTGCATCATTGATTACTGGAATATTTTTCTTCTCCGGTAAAATCTCAGGGCTGATCATAAAAACCTACAGTGCTTTCGTATTATTAGGGTTTTCAGTCATCATGTTTGCCGATATGGAGCTTTATCGTTATTGGCAATTCAGAATTGATGCTACTCCGCTTTTTTTCCTGATGTCGCCCCGCGAAGCAATGGCATCACTGGAAACCAAACAGTTAGTGTTTTTCATTTCAGGAGTGCTGATAATTTTTGCAGGCTCGTATTATTGCTTTAATATTTTTGTACATAATATCAAACTAAAAAAAACACATTGGCTTGGTATTCCTCTGTTTATTCTGATTGCTGCAACCACCATAATACCTATCCGCGGAGGTTTTGGCCTGGCTTCTATGAGTCCCGGAAATGTATATTTCAGTCACCATGTTTTTTACAACCATGCTGCATTAAACGTAGGATGGAATTTTTTGCACAGCGTGCTTAAATCAGAAAGCATGAATAAAAAATATCCTGAATATATTCAGGTTGAAACGGCTAAGCATGTTTTTAAGAACATTATGGCTGAAAATGGTGATACCATTAATGCACTTAACAATTCACGCCCAAATATTGTGATGATCATACTTGAGGGCTTTACCTCCAAAGTTGTTGAACCTCTTGGAGGCTTAAATGATATCACTCCGGGTTTGAATAGCTTAGCAGAAGAAGGATTGCTTTTTACCCAGTTTTATGCCTCAGGCGATAGAAGCAACAAAGGGCTAATTGCTATCCTAAGCGGATTTCCAGCTCAATCCTCACAGTCTGTTATAAAAAGTGTTTCGAAAGTAGCAAAACTTCCTTCAATTACCAGACACCTGAGAGAAGAAGGTTATCATTCAACATTCTATTATGGAGGAGATATAGATTTTTCAAATATCAGAGCATATTTATACCAATCCGGATTCCAGAATATTATTTCTCAGAATGATTTTTCAGGATCGCTAAAAAAATCAAAATGGGGAGTACACGATGAATATGTATTTGAGCGCCTCAGTGCTGATCTCGATACAACCTCCAGTCCATTTTTTCGGGTAATTTTTACTCTCAGTAGTCATGAACCTTTTGATATCCCTTGCGAACCAAGATTTCCCGGAAATACTGAAAATGAAAGATTCCTAAGTAGTATTGCTTATACCGACTTCTGTCTTGCTGATTTTTTTCAGAAAGTCAGAACGAAACCCATATACGACAACACATTATTCATTATTCTTGCCGATCATGGACACCGTCTACCAGACAACACACCCTATTACGAACCACTAAAATTTGCCATTCCTATGCTTTGGCTTGGTGGCGCACTAAAAACTCAAGGGATTATTGATCGTACAGGTTCTCAGACTGATCTGGCTAAAACTTTGCTTGCCCGGTTGAATATTGAAGCTGAAGAATTCAGATTTTCACAGGATCTACTTGCCTCCTCTTATAATCCTTTTACTTATTATGCTTTCAATGATGGTTTTGGTTTTCTAACACCTGACGATGTATTCATATGGGATCATGTCAGCCGAACGCCCATACAAACTTGTATAAATGATTCAACCAGAATTAAAGCATTTTCATTTTTCAATATTTATCAGCAGTATTTTCTTGGATTATAAGATCAGCGCAATAACAATACGATTATCTACAAACAAAAAACCCCGCCAAAATTGACGGGGTCTCTGTATAGTTTGGCGACGACCTACTCTCCCACAAAAACTGCAGTACCATCGGCGCTGGTGGGCTTAACTTCTCTGTTCGGAATGGGAAGAGGTGGACCCCACCGCATTAGTCACCTTAAATTTTCAATATCATATGACATATCAAGAAAGAAAATACAACAAGTACAGAATTAACTGTTTTATTAAGAAAGCTAACGGGTAATTAGTACTACTCGGCTTTGTCATTACTGACTTTACACCTGTAGCCTATCAACGTCGTAGTCTTCGACGACCCTTAAAGGAAATCTCATCTTGGGCTAAGTTTCGTACTTAGATGCTTTCAGCACTTATCTCATCCAAACGTAGCTACTCTGCGGTGCAGCTGGCGCTACAACAGATACACTAGAGGTTTGTCCAACTCGGTCCTCTCGTACTAGAGTCAGGTGCCCTCAAATTTCCAACGCCCACAACAGATAGGGACCGAACTGTCTCGCGACGTTCTGAACCCAGCTCGCGTGCCACTTTAATCGGCGAACAGCCGAACCCTTGGGACCTTCTTCAGCCCCAGGATGTGACGAGCCGACATCGAGGTGCCAAACCACTCCGTCGATGTGAGCTCTTGGGAGTGATCAGCCTGTTATCCCCGGAGTACCTTTTATCCTTTGAGCGATGGCCCTTCCATGCGGAACCACCGGATCACTATGTCCTAGTTTCCTACCTGATCGACTTGTTGGTCTCACAGTCAAGCACCCTTATGCCATTGCACTCTACGCACGGTTACCAAGCGTGCTGAGGGTACCTTTGAAAGCCTCCGTTACTCTTTTGGAGGCGACCACCCCAGTCAAACTACCCACCAAACACTGTCTCCCTTATTTATGGGATTAGGCTTCAAATAAACAAAGGGTGGTATTTCAAGGTTGACTCCACGACACCTAGCGGTGCCGCTTCACAGTCTCCCACCTATCCTACACATCATTTAGTCAAAGTCAATGTTAAGTTATAGTGAAGGTTCACGGGGTCTTTCCGTCCCGTTGCGGGTACGCGGCATCTTCACCGCGACTACAATTTCACCGAGCTCATGGCTGAGACAGTACCCAGATCGTTGCACCATTCGTGCAGGTCGGAACTTACCCGACAAGGAATTTCGCTACCTTAGGACCGTTATAGTTACGGCCGCCGTTTACTGGGGCTTCAATTCAAAGCTTCTCCGCCAAAGGCGAATGACCTCTCCTCTTAACCTTCCAGCACCGGGCAGGTGTCAGGCCTTATACTTCATCTTTCGATTTTGCAAAGCCATGTGTTTTTGATAAACAGTCGCCTGGGCCACTTCTCTGCGCCCCGCTCACGCGGGGGTCCTTTCTCCCGAAGTTACAGGACTATTTTGCCTAGTTCCTTAGCCATGATTCACTCGAGCACCTTTGGATACTCTCCTCGACTACCTGTGTCGGTTTACGGTACGGGTGGCAAATACCTGAAGCTTAGAGGTTTTTCTTGGAAGTTTGTTTCAGACCATATCCGCTTGTCCGAAGACTCACGGTACTATCGGGTTTCAGCATCTCAAACGGATTTTCCTATATGAGATATACCTACACCCTTCAACGTACTATTCCGTCAGTACGCAGGCCATACACTCCTTCGTCACCCCATCGCAGTACTTGCCAGTACTGGAATATTAACCAGTTGTCCATCGACTACCCCTTTCGGGTTGATCTTAGGTCCCGACTAACCCTGATCCGATTAGCGTTGATCAGGAAACCTTAGTCTTTCGGTGGGCAGGTTTCTCGCCTGCCTTATCGTTACTTATGCCTACATTTTCGTTTCCAGCCGTTCCAGCATGCCTTACGACACACCTTCAATACAGACTGGAATGCTCCCCTACCTCCCAAAGCTTAACGCTTTGGAACCATAGCTTCGGTAATATGCTTTATGCCCGATTATTATCCACGCCCGATCGCTCGACTAGTGAGCTGTTACGCACTCTTTAAATGAATGGCTGCTTCCAAGCCAACATCCTAGCTGTCAAAGCAATCAGACTTCGTTTGATCAACTTAGCATATATTTAGGGACCTTAGCTGATGGTCTGGGTTCTTTCCCTCTCGGCGTCGGACCTTAGCACCCAACGCCTCACTCCCGAGGAACATGTCATAGCATTCGGAGTTTGTCAGGATTTGGTAGGCGGTGAAGCCCCCTAGTCCAATCAGTAGCTCTACCTCTATGACACTTATACTCGAGGCTGTTCCAAAAAACATTTCGGGGAGTACGAGCTATCTCTCAGTTTGATTAGCCTTTCACCCCTACCCACAACTCATCTAAAAACTTTTCAACGTTTACTAGTTCGGTCCTCCATTCCGTGTTACCGGAACTTCAACCTGGTCATGGGTAGATCACAAAGTTTCGCGTCTACCCCCTCTAACTAAATCGCCCTATTCAGACTTGCTTTCGCTTCGGCTTCGTGCGTTAACACACTTAACCTTGCTAGAGAGGAGTAACTCGTAGGCTCATTATGCAAAAGGCACGCCGTCATCCCGAAAAATCGGGACTCCGACCGCTTGTAGGCGCACGGTTTCAGGTACTATTTCACTCTCCTGTTAGGAGTTCTTTTCACCTTTCCCTCACGGTACTAGTCCACTATCGGTCTCTCAGTAGTATTTAGCCTTACCAGATGGTGCTGGCAGATTCCCACAGGATTTCTCCGGTCCCGTGGTACTCAGGATACTGTTAGGTAGTAATTCTATTTCGCTTACAGGACTATCACCTTCTATGGTTTAGCTTTCCAGAAATATTCTGCTATAAAATTACAGTCCACGTTACAGTCCTACAACCCCGATTTTGCCGTAACAAAACCGGTTTAGGCTTTTCCCCGTTCGCTCGCCACTACTTAGGGAATCATTATTATTTTCTTTTCCTCTGCTTACTAAGATGTTTCAGTTCAGCAGGTTAGCTTCCGCTTTCGACGGATTTCCGGCCTTCAACCGGAAAGGTTTCCCCATTCGGAAATCTGCGGATCGAAGGTTATTTGCACCTACCCGCAGCTTATCGCAGCTTGTCACGTCCTTCATCGCCTCTGAGAGCCAAGGCATTCGCCGTACGCCCTTATTTACTTTCTTAATATTGTACTTAATCTTTATTATCTTGGGATAATTACAGATTGGCTCGTTGTATTTTCTTTCAATATGTCAAAGAACTTTCTGATTTAAAAAATTGAGATCAAAATTTATTAATCATCAATTGCAAATCAATTTGTGGAGAATAAGGGATTCGAACCCTTGACCCCTAGCTTGCAAAGCTAGTGCTCTAGCCAGCTGAGCTAATTCCCCATTTGAGCGATGATGTAGTCCCGAGCAGATTTGAACTGCTGACCCCTACATTATCAGTGTAGTGCTCTAACCAACTGAGCTACGGGACTATTATACATATCCTTTTGCTCTTGCTTTACAAAGAGCATACACATACTCATTTGGGATTAAAATCAGAACAATAATTTGAAGTGTTGCAGCAAATATCATCCTGAATTTTCAGGATAAGAGTTAAAACCACTCTAGAAAGGAGGTATTCCAGCCGCACCTTCCGGTACGGCTACCTTGTTACGACTTAGCCCCAGTCACTGATTTTACCCTAGGCCGCTCCTTTCGGTCACGGACTTCAGGTACCCCCAGCTTCCATGGCTTGACGGGCGGTGTGTACAAGGCCCGGGAACGTATTCACCGTATCGTTGCTGATATACGATTACTAGCGAATCCAACTTCACGAAGTCGAGTTGCAGACTTCGATCCGAACTGAGACCGGCTTTGGAGATTTGCTCCCTGTCACCAGGTGGCTGCCCTCTGTACCGGCCATTGTAGCACGTGTGTAGCCCTGGACATAAGGGCCGTGCTGATTTGACGTCATCCCCACCTTCCTCACTACTTGCGTAGGCAGTTTTCTTAGAGTCCCCAGCATTACCTGATGGCAACTAAGAATAGGGGTTGCGCTCGTTATGGGACTTAACCCGACACCTCACGGCACGAGCTGACGACAACCATGCAGCACCTCGCAGATCGCTCCGAAGAGAATTCCGGTTTCCCGAAACGTCGTTCTGCGTTCTAGCCCAGGTAAGGTTCCTCGCGTATCATCGAATTAAACCACATGCTCCTCCGCTTGTGCGGGCCCCCGTCAATTCCTTTGAGTTTCAACCTTGCGATCGTACTCCCCAGGTGGATCACTTAATGCTTTCGCTTAGTCGCTGACGATATAGTTGCCAACAACGAGTGATCATCGTTTAGGGCGTGGACTACCAGGGTATCTAATCCTGTTTGATCCCCACGCTTTCGTGCATGAGCGTCAGTTTCAGTTTAGTAAGCTGCCTTCGCTATCGGTGTTCTGTAGCATATCTAAGCATTTCACCGCTACATGCTACATTCCGCCTACTTCAACTGGACTCAAGAACGATAGTATCAATGGCAGTTTCCTGGTTGAGCCAGGAGATTTCACCACTGACTTGTCGTTCCGCCTGCGCACCCTTTAAACCCAGTAAATCCGGATAACGCTTGCATCCTCCGTATTACCGCGGCTGCTGGCACGGAGTTAGCCGATGCTTATTCTTACGGTACCATCAGCCTCTGACACGTCAGAGGGTTTTTTCCCGTATAAAAGCAGTTTACAACCCGTAGGGCTGTCATCCTGCACGCGGCATGGCTGGGTCAGGCTTGCGCCCATTGCCCAATATTCCTTACTGCTGCCTCCCGTAGGAGTCTGGTCCGTGTCTCAGTACCAGTGTGGGGGATCATCCTCTCAGACCCCCTAAACATCGTAGCCTTGGTGAGCCATTACCTCACCAACTAGCTAATGTCGCGCATGCCCATCTAAAACCATCGGAATTTTGATCTTCAAACCATGCGATTCAAAGATATTATGGAATATTAGCCACGATTTCTCGAGGTTATGTCCCGGTTAAAGGTAGGTTGCATACGTGTTACGCACCCGTGCGCCACTCGCCGGCATCCATTGCTGGACCCGCTGCCGTTCGACTTGCATGTATTAAGCCTGCCGCTAGCGTTCATCCTGAGCCAGGATCAAACTCTTCATTGTAAAAATTTGATCTTAATATCTCAGGTTTTACTCTTCAATTTAATATTAATATTAAAAGGATATTTGCTGCTAAAGTATCACTTCAAACTTTCAAAGAACTTTTTTGTATACCTTTTCAAAAAACGAAAAGGGCTGCAAAGTTAATAATTTTTTTAATATACCAAACTAAATAGTGTTTTTTTCGTCCCATCAACTCAAAAATATCTTTCTCCTAAATTTGGGGCTGCAAAGATAGTACATTTAATATTACCACCAAGCATTTTTTAAAAAAAATTTTACTTTTTTTAAATCCTTCCACTAAATCAGGTAATTAGCTTTTCAATGAACTCTGTTTTTCAAAAGCGGGTGCAAAGATACAACTATTTTTATTCCTACAAGCATTTTTTGAAAATATTTTTTACATTTTTTTTAATTCATTCAATATCAACACTATCAAATTCGTCGTTCTTTATTATTTTCAAAAAAAACATTACAATTGTTGTATTAATTCCGGCAATTGTCTTAATGCAGCAAGCTCTCTCCACTTGCGCCGAGCTTCAATTGCAGGTACTCCAAAATACACCCTGTTACCTTCAAGAGTCTTATCAACTGCTGATGTTGCCAGTACTACAGCTCCTTTTTTAATAATAATGTCTTTCTGAACTGCTACCTGCCCCCACAGCACAACGTCATCTTCAATTTTACTGACACCCGCAATCACAACAGCTGAAGCGAACAAACAATTCTTCCCTATTTCAGTATCATGACCAATCTGTATATGATTATCCAGTTTAGTCCCATTGCCTACAATAGTATCGCCCGATACTCCTTTATCTATAGTACAGCATGCGCCTATTTCAACATTATCTTCAATAATAACTCTGCCGCAAGACTCCATCTTTGAATATCCGGAAGGTTTCCGCTGAAAATAAAATGCATCAGCACCTATAACAGTATTTGAATGTATAATAACATTATCACCAATAATACTGTGATCATAAATACTGACATTTGCATGAATCAGACAATTTTTACCAATAATAACATTATTACCAATAAATGCTCCCGGCTGGATTATGGTTCCTTCACCAATGAGGGCTTCAGAACTAATCATTTTATTTGCAGGAACAAAAGGTCTGTATCTTTTCACGATTTTTACGTAATCAGTAAATGGATCATCTGAAAAGATCAGAGCTTTACCTTCAGGTTTTTCCATCTTGGTATTAATAATGATAGTATCTGCATCTGACCCGAGAGCCTTTTTATAATATTTAGGGTGGTCAACAAACGTAATATCACCGGGTTGGACCATATGAATTTCGTTGATACCGCTTATTATGTGATCAGGATCACCATCGTAGTTTGCGGACAAAAAATCAGCAAGCTCCTTAAGAGTAGTTGAGGCAATGAATTTCATATTAATTCAGGATGAAGGATAGAATATCAGGTTTATCAGCCCTTCACACGTTCAGAATAAGTATTTGTACGGGTATCTACCTTAATGCGCTCGCCGGTATCAATGAATAAAGGTACATTGACTATTGCACCTGTTTCAAGTGTAGCAGGCTTCATAGCATTGGTAGCGGTATCGCCTCTGACACCAGGTTCGGCATAAACTATTTCAAGCTCAACGAAAGGTGGCAAATCGCACGTCAGTGGTGTTTCAGTATCGGCATGAAAAGATATTTCAACCTCCTGTCCTTCTTTAAGTAGATCAGGTGCGCTGATAATTTCTTCATTAATGAATGTTTGTTCAAAGGTTTCATTATGCATGAAATGATAACCCGAGTCATCTTTATATAAAAACTGATATTGACGTCTTTCAACTCTTGCCACATCAATCTTAACACCGGCATTAAAAGTATTGGGAACTACTTTCCCGGTTTTAAGGTTCTTCAGTTTTGTTCTGACAAAAGCTGCGCCTTTACCAGGTTTCACATGCTGAAATTCAACTATCGAATATAATTCACCGTTAAACTCGATACATAGACCATTTCTAAAATCTGCTGTTGTAGCCATAAAGAATAAGAGATTTAATTTTTTCTAAAAAGCGTGCAAAATTACTAAATTTCGCCGGATTAAAACAGCTTAGTTTACTTATAATGTTCTATTTCAATCATCTTATCAACCGGAGAGTACTCATTTTCCTGATGATTTGAACAAATTACCGTTAATCTTTCAGCCGAATAACTGGCCAATAATTCACGATACCATTTTATTCCATGTGCATCAAGGTTTGAGCATGGTTCATCAAGAAGAAGTACCGGAGTATGGGTAAAAAAAGCAAGTGCCAGCTTCAGGCGTTGCTTCATACCCGATGAATACTGCTTGACCGGCTTACCATGGATATCAGATATCTGAAGCAGAGACTCAATCTCATTAATATCAATACCGGGAATTAATGGTTTTAAACTAAAATGGAACTTTAACAGTTCACTGATATTGAAATCCTCAATGAGTTCCAGATAAGGAGCTGCAATTGAGATATATTTATAATGTATATCAACCGGAATATCTTTATCAGAAACTTTAAAAAGCACCTTTCCATTTGAGGGAACGCGAAATCCGGCAATGATTTGCAGAAGTGTTGATTTACCTGAACCGTTTCTACCCAGTATTACATAACGCTTACCTTGTTCGAACTCATAACTCAGCCCATCAAATATCCATTGTTTATTAAAACGCTTTCCGAGGTTTTCAAGGATAATTTGCATAGAAACAACAGATTTAAAGAAAGAAAGCTAAACTATTAAATCAACTGGCTTATTCACTTTTGCATGATTCAATTACAGAGAAAAATTTCAGGCTTATTATCCCTCTGAGTCTGTTTCTTTTAATTTACTGAACCCCTTCATAATACCTCTTTGTGAACCAGCAATGAAAGTCAGGATTTCATCACGCTCGGAAGTTGCAGGAAAATTAGCTTCAATTATACGAAATGCTTGTGTTACATTATTATTTTTAAGAAATATCTGTCGGTATATGTTCTGGATTTCATTAATCTGCTCATTACTAAATCCTCTTCTACGTAACCCAATTGAATTGACTCCAGCATAAGACAGTGGTTCGCGTGCTGCTTTTGTGAACGGGGGTACATCTTTGCGCACAAGCGATCCACCTGCTATCATCACATGCGAACCTATATGAACAAACTGATGTACGGCAGAAAGTCCGCCAAGAATTGCCCAATCGTCAATTACAATATGTCCGGCAAGATTGACCACATTAGCCAGAATGCAGTTCTTTCCTATTATGCAATCGTGTGCAATATGAACATACGCCATTAAGAGTGTGTTATCACCCACAACTGTTTCCCAGTTAGCTTTGGTGGCACGGTTCACAGTAACAAATTCGCGGATTGTAACGTTGTCGCCAATTTTAACGATTGTATCCTCACCATTAAATTTCAAATCCTGAGGAATTGCAGAAATAACAGCTCCGGGGAAAATTCGGCAGTTTTTTCCGATACGCGCTCCTTCCATTATGGTTACATTTGAACCTATCCAGGTACCTTCGCCAATTTCAACATTCTTTTGGATATTAACAAATGGCTCAATTACAACATTTTCTGCAATTTTTGCCTCCGGGTGAACATGTGCCAGTGGTTGATTCATCACTATATATAATAATGTATGGTTTTAATAATCGGTTTTCTTGACAATTTGTGCTATCAAATTAGCTTCGGTAACAATTTTTCTTCCTACCCAGGCTGTTCCTTTCATATGACAAATACCGCGCCGGAAAGGTGACAAAAGTTCAAGTTTAAATATTAAAGTATCACCTGGTACTACTTTCTGGCGAAATCTGACATCTTCAATCTTTAAAAAATAAGTGTTGTAGTTTTCAGGGTCAGGAACGCTGTTTAATACAAAAACACCACCTGTCTGGGCAAGAGCCTCAACCTGTAATACTCCCGGCATAAGTGGTTCGTCAGGGAAATGACCTACAAAGAAAGGTTCGTTCAATGTAACGTTTTTCATGCCAATTATATAATCTTCACCGATCTCAAGGATTTTATCAACTAAAAGAAACGGCGGACGATGCGGTAGTATCCTCTTTATCTGATTAATATCAAATAATGGTGGTTTGTCAAGGTCATAACATGGTGCAAGAGGTTGCTTGGACACCTCTCTGATATGTTTTCTTATCAGTTTGGCAAACTGAACATTTGAAGTATGCCCAGGTCGGGTAGCAATTATATGAGCTTTTAATGGTACACCTATCAATGCAAGATCGCCGACCACGTCGAGCAACTTGTGGCGTGCTGGTTCGTTTGGGAAATATAGTTCCAGATTATTGAGAATACCTTCTTTAAGTACTTCAATCCTCGGCTTATTAAAAAACTGCGCCAAACGGTCAAGTTCAGCCTGACCAATCAAACGGTTTACAAATACTATAGCGTTGTTGAGGTCTCCGCCTTTGATAAGGTTATTATGAATCAGGTACTCCAGTTCGTGAAGAAATACAAAAGTACGGCAAGATGCTATTTCCGATTTAAAATTGCTTAATTTATTAAGAATGGCATTTTGTGTTCCAAGTACATTCTCATCATAATCAATCATTACTGATATCCTGTATTCATTACTTGGAATAGCCAATAATTCAATCTTTTGATCTGGATTTGTATAAGATATATTTGAATCAAGCTCGTACCAGATTTTTTCTTCTTTTTGGTCTATAATCCCAACCTTTTCAATTGCTTCAACATATTGTCTGGCACTTCCGTCGAGTATTGGTGTCTCAATTCCATCCAATTCAATTATCAGATTATCAATTCCCATACCCACACATGCAGCAAGGGCATGTTCAACCGTGTTAATGCGAACCCCGTTTTGTTCGAGGCTGGTACCACGATTGGTGTCAACAACATTTTCAACACTTGCATCAACAACCGGATGACCTTCAAGATCAATACGTTGAAACTTTAAACCATGATTTTCGGGTGCTGGTTTAAAAGTAAGTGTTACTGTTTTGCCAGTATGCAATCCGGCACCTGATACAGATACCGGCTGCTTTATAGTTTTCTGTTTCTCTCTCATAGTCGGCAAAGGTATAAAAATTTAAATGTACCACATAAAGTCAAAAAGTTTGAGTTTATGTTATAGCAACCTTGTGACTATAGACAAAGTCTATCAATGCACACATAAAGCACTGATTAACAACATCTACCCTAAAAACAGAAACATTATTAGAATCAAAGTTTATGGATTGGCAGATTGAAAAAAACAAGAAGATCCTCGGGGTTATTCTAAAATTTTCTTTTTCAATTTTTGAATATCGTCAGCAAGCTGGCTCAGATTTTTAAAATATACTGCTGATTTTTTAAAAACTGAAGCGTCAATGGCAGGCGTACCTATTACAATATGCCCGGGTTTTCGTATGCTTGATGAAATTCCCGATTGGGCTCCTATTTTAACATTATCGGCAATTGTAATATGTCCTACTATACCCACCTGACCGCCAAGCATACAGTTTTTGCCTATTCTGGTGCTTCCTGAAATTCCGGTTTGCGCTGCAATTACAGTATTTTCTCCAATTTCCACATTATGGGCTACCTGAATAAGATTATCGAGTTTTGCACCTCTGCGAATAATGGTGGAACCCAATGTAGCCCGGTCAATTGTTGTGTTCGAACCAATCTCAACATTATCTTCAATTATAACATTTCCGATTTGTGAAACTTTCCTGTAGTTACTATCCTCCTGAGGTGCAAATCCAAATCCATCTCCTCCAATTACAACTCCTGCATGAATAATACAATTCTTACCAATCACTGAATCATTAAGGATTTTTACCCCGGGATATATAATTGTATCATCTCCGATATTTACGTTGGTTCCAATAAAGACCTGTGGGAATATTTTCACATTATGCCCTATGACCACATTATCACTTATTACAGCAAAATCGCCTATATAAACTTCATTTCCAATAGTACTGGTTTCTGAAACAGCAGCATTGGCTGACACTCCTTTTTTATTAAATTTTACTTTATCATACATTTCTAAAAGCCTAGCAAATGCATCATAAACATTGTCAACCCTTATAAGGGTGCTTGTAATTTTTTGTTCGGGTACAAAGCTTTTAGAAACTATAACAATACTTGCCTGTGTAGTATATATATAAGGAGTATATAAAAGGTTTGCCAGAAATGTGAGTGAACCGGGCTCACCTGATTCAATTTTTGATAATTTATGTATGCTCACATTCGGATCACCTTCAATTGTGCCATTCAGGAATTTGGCAATCTGATCTGCTGTATAAGTCATAAAATCAAGCTACTTATGAAAATGAATATTTTCGGTTATGGTATTTCTTTGGTTTCAAATAACGAGCGCAAGGTAGGAATTATTCTTAAACAAAGATTATTTTCTTTAAAATAACCAAATCATTATTGCGCAAACATCTGGCAATCAATCACAAAACTCAACTTCTGACCAATAATATAATTAAATCAGAAGGGATGCTTATTTTTGCGCCTTATAACAGTTTTTCATGAACCATGATGAAGCTTAAACACCGAAAACAGGCATTTGTAGCTTTGGGTGATGCAATCAGAACATTCCTGCAGGATTATAATTTGCAAAATAAAAAACCTGACTTCAACTATTATAATGAACTGATACATCAATCAATTGAAAAATCAATAGAAAATAATCAATGGTTTATACGGCAACATATTTTGTATGCTTTACAGGCAATCAGCAATATGCTTACTTTTAAGAATCTTGATTCCTGGCTGGAACATTACGTCTTAAACAGCAATCATGATAAAAAGCCATTAGAGATCGGTGTTATCAATGCCGGAAATATTCCTGCTGTTGGTTTTCATGATTTTTTAACAGTACTCATCACCGGAAACAAGTATGCCGGTAAACTTTCGTCAGATGATCCTTATCTGTTACCTTGTTTTGCTGAAATATTAATAAATATTGATAAGAAATTCTCTGACCTTATTACTTTCCATCCTAAAATTCCTCTAAATGCTGATGCTGTAATAGCAACAGGCAGCAATAATACAGCAAGGTATTTTGATTTCCTTTATGGTTCGAAACCACATATTTTCAGGCAAAACCGTAATGGAATAGCGATTTTATCAGGGAAAGAAACTGAATTACAATTAATTGATCTGACCAGGGATATTTTCATGCATTTCGGGCTGGGCTGCAGAAATGTTTCAAAACTGTATATTCCTGTTGGCTATGATTTTAAAAGTTTGCTTAAAGCCTTTAAAACTGCGGATTACGTTGTAAATCACAAACCATTTATGAATAATTATCGCTATCAGAAGGCTTTAAACTCTATGCAGGAAAGTGCCGTTATTGATAATGGTTTTATACTTTTAATCAATTCCTTGTTAATTTCTTCGCAACCTGCTACTTTGCATTATGAATTTTATGATAAAAACAAAAATCTTAATTCCCTGATAAACAATCATAAACATGAAATACAATGCATAACAGGTTTGCCTTTTTTGCTTTATAAAACTATTGATTTTGGAAAAACCCAGGAGCCGGCATTAAGCGATTATGCTGATGGTATTGACACAATAAAGTTTATAAACGATTTAAGATTCAATCAATAGGGTTCTCGATCATTTCAATTATCCGTTCAATGCTTTTTTCGGCATTGTCAAAGTCTATTTTAAAAATCTCATCAGCTTCACGAGAGTCGAATATATAATACTCCTGAATTACTTTCGGAACAGTAACAAAATCACAAACTTATAGGGACATTCTACTTTATTCAGAAAAAATAAAGTATTAAAAACCAATTTGAAACAGGTTCAGTGTAATCAACAAGAGTTAAAGCCAAAACTTGAATTCCGCCTTAAATAATGCAATAAAAATTTAATTCTTAATTTTTTAATCTGATTTGCGGTTTTCTCAGTTTTTTTTATTATCTTAGCAACCCAAATTTCAACTTATGTTACGCAGTTACGCAGTTACGCAGTTACGCAGTTACGCAGTTACGCAGTTACGCAGTTACGCAAATACTCAAGTGCGTTGGTACACAGGTACACGATCATACATTGTTTCCTGCTATTTAAAAATAATTTTGCTTTTTATTTATTTGATGTTATAGGGTATAATAAAATCTATCCACCATAAAATAAAATGAATTATCCGTACCCAATTTTATTATCATAATTATTCTTAAATCTTATAAATCAAGTTTTTATGAAAAAAATGCCCAAATCCCAAAATTACTTTTGCTTACCCTAATGTTGATCCCTTTTATGGGTAAAGCTCAGATGCCCGAAAAAAATCTTTTAGAAATTCATGATGCTGTTGGGTTGCCACAGTCAACTGTGGTTATTGATGTTGAAATGCAAAATAAACAACCTATAACTGCCTTTCTGATAGATGTTCCGTTACCATCCGGTTTTTCATATATTGACGGTTCAGCCGTACTTAATCCCTTACGACAGGTAGATCATATTGTTGGATTCAATACAATACCAGGTACTAACATATTCAGAGTTGTTGCTGTAAGTGTAACAGGGGCAGCATTTTTAGGGAATATCGGTATAATGGTGTCGTTTAAGCTTAATACACCATCTCAGACCGGTAATTATATGTTAGAACCTGAATATTGTAGTATGGCAGGCTCGTATCGTTCAGATCCCCTTGAGGACTGTATTCATGGTATGGTTTCAATAATTGAATCCATGCCCCTGACAAGCGGAGATTCAAATTGTAATGGAAGTGTTAATGTCATGGATGTAATAACAACAGTTAAATATATGCTTGGCGACAACCCCCAACCTTTCTGTTTTGAAAACGCCGATGTTAATAGTGATGGAATTATCAATGTATTAGATGCGGTGAGTACCACTGATATTATTTTGAATTGAAGCTATTTTATTTAACAATACTTTTTAAAAAAATAAACTAAAATCTTTTTACAATGAAAAAAATATTATTTCTGAAAAAAAATCCGATAATTTTTCTGTTTTTCATGATATTATTCATGATGCCTGACAAATCGGATGCCCAAAGTTGGTGTTTGACACCGTCAACTTCCAGTTATACTCAATTTGATCCAATAATTCGAAGCAGAAACGAAACCGGACCTTTCTATTTGCGAATTTACGTGCACGTTATCAGACGCTCTGATGGAACAGGAGGGCAGACAGTTGAAGATGTTTATGAAGCTTTGTCATATTTAGATGAGGCATTTAATACCCATAATATTTACTTTATATGGAATGGTGAAATTGACGATATTAACAGTGATTACTACTATGAATTTACTGAAACAAATCCTCCAAATTCAATTTTTCATCAAAATCCACATAATGATGGCATTGACATCTACCTGTTTAGAGATGATCTTCAAAAGGGATGGGGTTTGGCAAACGGAATTGGTTCTACTGCGTTTTGTGTTATTGGAAATACCCCCTATCCACCTCATATATCACATATAAAATCCCATATTATTTCGCATGAAATGGGGCATTGTTTGAATCTTTATCATCCTTTCGATGGTCCCAATAATTGTACTGAATTGGTTAATGGATCAAATTGTGAAGAATGTGGAGATTTAGTATGTGATACACCTGCAGAATTTTTTGGAAATATCACTCCTTATAATGTTAATCCTAATTCATGTATATGGCTTGGTTGTCAAGGCATTAACTGCTACGACTCGTTAGGAGATCCATACAACCCTAACCCAAAATTAATCATGGGATACACTCATGTCAATTGTAGTGAAATAATTACACCAGGTCAAGGTCAAAGGATGAGAAACTCTATTGATACAATACCTATTTTGCAGGCATGTATTATTCCTTTGGCTGATTCTATAATTTCAGACGTTACGCAGTGGGGTTCACCAGTTTATATAAGTGGAAATGTAATTGTCAAGAATGGAGGCGAGTTAAAAATAACAGATACTGTTTATTTCGTTTTACCCGGGAAAATTGTTGTCGAGCAAGGAGGCAAACTGATTGTTGATAATGGGATTATTACTACTAAAAATTATAATCCATGGCTCGGTATTGAAGTTCTCGGAGATCCTGAACTTAACCAGTCCCCAACATCTAACCAGGGGTGGGTGCAGGTGATTAACGGAGGAACAATCGCAAATGCTGAAACTGCTATTCGTGCTGGTATTAAAACATTTTCAGAAGAGAGGTTCAATTATACACAAACCGGTGGTATTGTTCAGGTTGAAAATGCCATTTTCAGTAATAACCAAACTGCCATTGAGATGCTGCCTTATAACAATACTAATATAAGCTATATCAGACACAGCACTTTCGAAACCAAAGCTACGGTTCTTAATACTGTTGTTCCTGACTATTTTATAAAGCTCATTGCTAATAATATTCAGGACATCAGCGGTTGTACTTTTAAAAACTACCGCAATGTTCTTGAACCTAACTCTTTAGCTCGCGGTAACGGAATCTATGTGTTTAATTCAAATCTTAAAAACAAATGCTCTTCACTAATAACTCCCTGCCCGCCTACTGAATACTACCCAAACAAATTCACAAACCTTTACTACGGCATTTATGTGCTGAGTGCAGGGCACAACAGCTATATATCGGTTATTAAGAATGAATTTGAGAACAACTACCGCAGCCTTTATTTAAGTGGAGTTACAAATGCACGGGTTACCTCAAATGATTTTATTATCAACACCCCGTTTGAAGAAAACGGCGGCTACGGCATGTACCTTGACGGCTGTACCGGATACTGGGTAGAGGACAACGAGTTCAGACATAATGGAACAAGTGCCACAGGTATAGGGCTGATTGTAAATAATTCAGGAACTAACCCCAACGAGGTTTATCGCAACCGCTTTATCAGGCTGGAGCAGGGTATCTCGGCGCAGGGAACCAATAAGGATTACAACACAAACATAGGCTTACAGCTACTTTGCAACGATTTTGTTGATACCTGGGCTGATATCCTGATTCCTAAATCTGAATCTGACCGCAGGTTTGGCATAGCCGCCTGGCAGGGCGATAGTACCTTTGTGGCAGGCAATCTTTTCCACCATCATACCGGCGTGCCATACAATGATATCAATAATGAAGGGGAACATATCACCTATTTTGCGCCTCGGAACCCAGCACCAGGCGATAGCGAAAGGGCTGTGCCCAAGGAATATACTACGAATACAGTTACGGTTGTAAGTATAGAATTACTTCCTGAATGGTCTTATACTGCTGAATGCCCATGTCAACTTGAATCCGGTGGAGGAGGGCAGGAAGAAGAGATGATGGATCAAATGGCTGAAAGCAGGCAGCAGGCGGAAGCTACAGAAGAAATATTAGGTTTGCTCATTGACGCTGGCGATACCGAAGCCCTGCACTGGGATGTGGTGATGAGCGCTTCGCCACAGGCAATGCAGGTGTATGGCGAATTGATAGGAGCTTCGCCATGGCTGAGCGATACTGTATTAAGCGCAGCCATTTTGAAAGAAGATGTGCTGTTGGATGCTATGATTCGCGATATCATGGTTGCCAATCCCCATACGGCTAAATCGGATAAATTGATGGAAGAGCTTGAGCAACGCTGGACACCCCTTCCTGAATACATGAAAGCACAGGTAATGCAAGGTAAGAACCTGGTATCAGCAAGGGAGCATGCCGAAGCATTATTGGCTCGCCACAGGCTTAACCAGGCCAGAGCGGTGAATGCGCTGGCAAGGGCATGGCAACAAAATACAGACAGCCTTATATGGTTGTGGAACACCGACAACAGCCTGATATCTAAGTATAATCTGGCTTTCATGTACCTTAAAATGGGGCAGTCTGCACAGGGAACTGCGGTTTTAAACAATATTCCTTCACAGATAAACCTAAGTAATTCACAGCTATCAGAATACCAGCAAATACAGATATTATATGACATACTGGCAAGTTTAGCTCAGGAAGGAAAGGGAATCCAGAATGCTGAAAGCCAGCATATTTCCATGCTGCTGGGCATCGAAAGCGAATCAACAGGACCTGCCGCTGTTTATGCCAGGAACGCCTTGTTGGCATTGCAAGTGCTTACCTACAACGAACCCATTCTACTGCCCGATTTACTGAAATCAAGGGCAATGGAAACAACATACCAAACAATGCTTGAAAACCTGCCCACGAAAAGCCTGAATGTATTTCCGCTTCCGGCACGCGATTTTCTGATTGTGGAATACGTTATGGATGCCGAAGCCAAAGGTCGGCTTGAGTTTACGGATGATACCGGCAGGTTGGTTCACACCATGGAGGTAAGCGGACCTGTAAACCAGCAAATAATTAATACTCGTGACTGGAAATCCGGCTGGTATGTCGCCAGCCTGAAAATCCAAACAAAAACAATGGAAAGTGTTAAATTTATAATTACTGACTGATAATATCAGGGTTGCTTCGCTGATGATATATCACTAAGCGGTGCATCATTGGCGAAACAATTTTTTAAACTTTTGGTGAAATGAAAAACATTCAATTTATATTAATAAGCTTTTTTCTTGTTTTTACAAGCTACGCTCAAAATCCGCATAATGGTGTTTATTATGGTGTTCAAAACAGAAATGTATACATCAATGACATCATTGATTATTATGATGAAGGATATTACATGCAAAATACTATTGCTTCCACTTTTAATCAAAGGGCTAAAAACTGGAGTATTAAGACAAATAATAATCTTACTCTCCTATGGGATAATTCTCTGGTTCATAATTCTGGAATTTTTGAATCATATAGTGCTATTTTAGATAATTACGGAAACCGCTATATTAGCGGTGGTTTATTTACTAGCAATACATCAGCAATACCTATGGTTGTGAAATTTAATGCCTGTGGTGAGCAAGAGTGGTGCCTACTTATTCCGTTTCAAGGTTATGATTCTGGTTCTATAAAGGATATGGTTATTAATGATGATGGTGATATAATCGTATTAATTGATTATTTAGTATATTCAGTAAATCAGGCAACAAGTGACTGCGTTTTTCTTGCTGCATTGAGTCCTGAAGGTGAATTGATGTGGAAACAGGTTTATGCATCGCCATCGGCTGATCCTCTATTACAACATCCAGGCTGCTTTTATATGACATACCACAATGGAGAATATTATCTATCCGGTTATTGTTACTATGCTTATCCACAAAATCCAACCCATTTTTACCTCACACCCTTTTTTGTTGGAATTAATAGCCAGTTCCAGGAAAAGTGGATTCTGCCCTTTGGAATGAAAGAATTAATAAGGGGAAGAGCTTACGAAATCATCCCAATGAACGAAGATTATCTGATGGGATTAGTTGACCATTGGAAAGGGGCAATTGAAAAAATCACGACACTTGTATTTTTTAATACGAAAGGAGTTGTAACGGGTTATAACCCAATCCTGAATGAGTCACTGAATCCGGATTATACATGGAATGTAACAACTACCGCACAAGCTATAGACGAGTCGGTATTCATTTCTGCAATTTATTTTGGTCCTCATGGTAAAAAAAATTGGGGAGAAATCATTTATGATACTTCGGGTAATGTTTATAATTTCAATGTTACAGGTCAACATGAACTAGATTATAAAATGACCAGAACGTCTGATGATAATTTTTTGGTTGGGGTGTCGGTTAAAAAAAACAGCAATTTCAGTAGTGTTTATGTTTACAAATTCGATGAAAATCTCCAATCCGTTCCTTTTGATTCTACAACCTACGTTTATGATAGTCTTTGTCCATACCCTATTCAATCAGGCACCATAGATTTGAGTGATTGTATGGTATTAACAT
>Ga0302247_1000088_pt1 | contig 105115 bp, 112 predicted proteins | sample AAG_UR_Ile_MG_FD_193529 | JGI IMG/M metagenome (GOLD analysis project Ga0302247, IMG submission 193529) | Enriched activated sludge microbial communities from anaerobic digester in WTTP, New Holstein, Wisconsin, United States - AAG_UR_Ile | ecosystem: Engineered > Bioreactor > Anaerobic >...
AGGGGGGAAACAGGCGCACTCTTGGGGAATGGGAGGCAGAAATGGATACCCGATGGAGAAAGAGATGGGTTAATAGAAATTCTCAAAAATCGACTTTTGGCGTAATTAATTGGAGACAACATTCTGGGCTGTCTGCGGAGAATAATATTTTTTTAAATCCCGAATATCCATTTTTTTTTTTAATTGACGCTCACATTCATCTAAATTCGGCGATGATATATCCACTCCATAAATTGTTTTTATCTCTTTTGAGAAACATGTAACATTCGCTCCTCCCCCCGGCCCCCATTCTATCATGCCATGAACTTGATCTTCCATCTCAGTTAGTTTACATAATTCTTTATACATTGAGAAATGTAGCTCGCCTATCTCATTCCATGCAGAATCGTCAAACCAGCGACCTTTACCACGCCAATGCGATAAATCTTGCAATGTCGTATTATTCTTGCTTGAATTCCAGTAATCCTTTGCGTCATTTATCCTTTTTAATTCAGATTGGGGCATTATATTTATTGATTTAATTATACCTGATGCCACCTTCTTGAATTTCTCACATACACTATTTAATAGTTCAGTCATGGTGATCAGGCCTTCTTAAGATTAGTTCGCACAATTCCCGGATAGCCCCTCTACCACCGTATGCTGAGAGAATCAACTGCGCAGACGCTTTTACCTCTGGATACGCATCTCCTACGGCGACACCGCATCCCACATACCTCAGGCAGGAAAGATCGTTGATATCGTTCCCAATATAGATTATCCCGGATGGATTTAAGTTATTCTTTTTTATCCATTCTTTTAATGCACTGATTTTATCAGATACTCCCTGCCGGCAGGGGATGCCGAGTTTTTCGCAGCGTGCCTGAACAACAGAATTCTTCTCGGTGGAGAGCACCAGCAGAGGCAATCCTGATTTTTTAAGCTGGTCAAGCCCCATCCCATCCCCTCTATCGCAGAGGACTGCCTCTCTCCCATCCTGAAAGACAATAACCCTGTTATCGGTGAATACTCCATCAAAGTCCATGGCCAGCCCGGAGATGGGGCTCGGGAGTGCCTGGAGGTTCCGGCGCTGTCTCTGCTCCTGCATCAGCACCTCAGCAACCCTGAAGTCAATGGGTTCGTCAATCTCCCAGCGCCGTTCCGGGGGCGTTATGTGCATAATGGTCTTGCCGAAGAAGCGATGTTTCGCCTTCAAGAACCCCTCAGTATGCATCACGTAAATCGCGCCGGTCTCGATGTACTGCGGTTCCCTCTCCTGTCGCATCGGTCGTACGCGCTTATCGTGGTTGATGCCGGTTGCCTCGCCAGTTTCATCCTTTTTCCAGAGGAAATAATGGAACGGTGTTGCCGCAAAAGCGGAATCTGCATCCCAATCGAGGAGTGCCTGAACAGTACCATCAATATCCTCTGGGGAGGTGAGAGGAGAGGTGCATTGGAGGAAGACGATGAGATCAGGTTGATAGTTCTCGGTGGTCTTCAGGTGCTCCAATACATGGAGGAGCACAGCTTCCGATGACGTGGTATCGCCGCTGATCCCTGCCGGCCGCCAGATCACCTCTGCACCATATTGCTTGGAGATCGCGGCGATCTCGGGATCGTCGGTGGATACGATTATCCGGGATATGGTTTTTGATTGCCGGGCAGACTCGATGGTGTGGGCGATCAGTGGCTTTCCGGCAAGTGAGCGGACGTTTTTTCGGGGGACGCCCTTGGAGCCCCCTCGAGCCGGGATGATTACCAGTGAATTCATACTTTAATCCCTCAAAATTCTAATTCCCTATATGATCTCCAGCAGAAGATACATTCAGACCACAGATGAGATTCGCTTTGTGAACCATTGTTCAAATAAGGAGTGTTCGATTATGAATGCTCCCTTATCCAATCGCGTATACGGTGATGTAACCAGACCACGTTCTTTTTTGAAGAAAAAACAAACCTGCCCACATATAATTTACGATAAATTTCTGTGAGGTAAATGTAACTCTGTATTTTAGAGGATGGATTCTTCTCTTTTTGCATCTCGATTTCCCTTGATTTCTGGAATAAAGCATAGATTTGTTCGCTTCCATCAATCAGCTTGAACCCAGTTAGACTCATCATAGATGACAATGTACTTAGGGTAAAATGATATAAGTGGGCATTTTGCAAAAATAACAAGAAATCTCCATAAGAACTATGAACCTTAAAGATGCCTGGAACCTCAACATAGAGATACCCATCATCGGTTAGTAATTTTGAAATTTCATTAAGACTTTTTATCGGGTGTGAGAAGTGCTCTAGAACATGACTGAGAATTATTACATCAGCAGGGCCATAACGAGATAATGACATCGCTTCTCCGCATTCTAGTACAAGTCCCTCTTCTTTTCCACGATTAAGGTATTCTCCTCCTAAATCACAGCCGAAAGTGAGCCAACCATCTCTCTTAAAAGGGATGAGAGTACCTCCTGCGCCACAACCGATATCAAAAACTTTTAATGACTCTTTAGCCTGCCACTGAATACGCGATTTAATATAATTGTATATTATCTCTCCATGTTCAACCTGCTCTCTAAAAAAGGATTCAGGCGCTTGAGGATCTCCTATATAGATTGAACGATAGTCATCTTCATAAAATCTTTTTAAACTATCTTCCGTCATCCGCGGGCTCGTCCACATTATACCACAATGTTCACAGAGGTGAGTATGAACCTCAAGGCCATATCTATCACGTGTGCCAATTAGTATGCCCTCCGTTTCACCACATAAACAGGGGACGTCTTCAAACGAGTATTCATTATTTGCTATCTTACGTTTGAACAACTCTAGAGCTTGTTGTTGTGCATCATTCAATTGTTCTATCGATTCAGCCTGGTTGAACAGTCTAGCTAACACCCAATGCGTCATCTTTTGCCTCGTTCTGAATTTCGTGTGAGGATATATCCCAAAAAGTATTTGGCGAACAAAATTTTACCTCCTATGGATTTCCTTCGATGATTTGTACGATCGTATCCTTAGCCTGTTAAGCGGACCAAGACTAGTGCACCGTTTCATCCCATATTGTCCATGCAATACTATCTCTCGCGAAGAACCGCGAAGACGCGAAGCCTATGTATCTCCTACCAATCGAAACCCTTGGCACTTTTCGCGCCTTCGCGTGAGACAGGCGATCACTCCCATGCACCCTCAAATTAAGGTGAAATGCTCCACTAACTGAGACAAAACTCATTTCCCAGTCATGTAAATTGATGATGGTGATATCAGATAACCTCATGCCACACTACCGTTTTCACTCATTGACCAAGACCTCTTCAAAATATTTTATCGTCCTCTTCACCCCATCTTCCAGTTTAACCTTTGGTGTCCAACCCAACTTCTCTTCAGCTAAATCTATGACCGGTTTTCTCTGCTTCGGATCATCCTCTGGAAGTGGCTTAAACACAATTCGGCTCCCCGATCCGGTCATGGTAACGATCATCTCTGCCAGCTCCAGTATGGTGAACTCACCGGGATTCCCCAGGTTTACCGGACCTGTGAATCCTTTTTCAGTATTCATCATCCGCACCATGCCATCGACGAGATCATCTACGTAGCAGAAACTGCGAGTTTGCGATCCATCACCATAAACCGTGATATCTTCATCTTTAAGCGCCTGGACAATGAAATTGCTGACAACACGACCATCATTCGGATGCATCCTGGGGCCATAGGTGTTGAAGATGCGAACCACTTTGATGTCCAGACCATGCTGGCGATGGTAGTCGAAGAACAATGTTTCCGCGCAAAGTTTCCCCTCGTCATATCAAGCACGGAGTCCGATGGGGTTGACATTGCCCCAGTACGTTTCAGGCTGAGGGTGAACAGCTGGATCGCCGTACACTTCACTTGTTGAGGCCTGGAGGATTGGGATATGCAACCGTTTCGCCAGCCCCAGCATGTTTATTGCGCCAATCACAGAGGTCTTGGTCGTCTGTGCCGGGTTAAACTGGTAATGCACCGGGCTTGCAGGGCAGGCAAGATTATAGATCTCATCTACCTCAACATACAGCGGGAAGGTAATGTCGTGGCGTAAAACCTCGAAATCCTTGTTACCAAGGAGATGTGCAACATTTCTACGATTACCTGTGAAAAAGTTATCAACGCAGAGCACTTCGTTTCCTGCATGCAAGAGTATCTCACAGAGATGCGAGCCGATAAAGCCAGCTCCGCCGGTTGCAAGGATACTTTTTCCCATCTATTCATCACCCAACAAAGTAATAACAAATCTCTTGGACTCCAATAAATCTACAAATCATGCACTAACGCACGGGTAATCCCATCATGCTCTCTCCATCGCCGCGGGGTCGCAGGCGACCACCCGGGCCCCCTCGGCGAGGAGGGTCGCAACGATCGGGATAGCCCGACTCTCCCGGACATTATCCGTGTCTGGCTTGAATGCGAGTCCGAGGACTCCGATCGTCTTCCCCTGCAGATCAGGAATATGCCGCTAAAGAAGGGAGAGAACTTTTTTGGGCTGCTCCTCGTTGACCTCGAGGACCGCCCTGAGGATTTTCAAGTCTTCACCGTGCACTCTCGCCCCGGCAACGAGGGCCCGGACATCCTTTGGGAAGCAGGATCCGCCGAACCCTATCCCGGTTCTAAAGAATGCCGGGCTCACCCGACTATCCATTCCTACCACTGTAAAGACCTCGCGTGAATCTACACCGAGCCGCTTACAGAGGTTCCCCAGCTCGTTAGCGAGGCTGACCTTCGCCGCAAGGACTGCATTACTTGTGTATTTTATCATCTCTGCAGTCGTGACGGGAGTTACAAGTACCATAGCCCCGAGCGGTGCATAAAGGTCGCGAAGAATATCAGCGGTCCCGGAATCATCGGCCCCGATGACGACACGGTCCGGAGAGAGACAATCCCGGACGGCGCTTCCTTCACGCAGGAACTCAGGGTTTGACCCGATGCCGAAGTCTTTTCCGGCCATCTTCCCGGAGGCCCTCTCAAGAACCGGGCAGGCCTTCTCTTTCGTCGTCCCCGGGAAGACCGTGCTTTTGATGATGACGGTATGGAACATTTCCTTATTCCTGAGGGCCTGCCCGATCTCCTCGCATGCGGTGAGGATATACGACAGATCGATCGCACCATCGTCCTGTGAGGGTGTTCCGACCGCGACGAAGGTGATATCGGTCGATTCGATAGCGGCGCGGAGATCCTGGGTCGCACTGATCCGATCGCGGTTCTTCCGGATCAGATCTTCGAGTCCGGGTTCGTAGATAGGCGTTTGCCCCGTAGCAATCGCCTGAATTTTTGCCGGATCGACATCGACGAGGACAACCTCATGACCCATGTCGGCAAAGCATACCCCCGTCACCGCACCGACATACCCGCACCCGATGATCGAGATCTTCATACCCTCTCGCTCGTGTACCACGCTATCGTCCGCTTCAGCCCCTCGCGAAAACCCGTCTTCGCCCGGAACCCGAACTCCCGCTCCGCACGCGACACGTCCAGGCACCGCCGGGGCTGGCCGTCCGGCTTCGCAGTATCCCAGACGATCTCGCCCGTAAACCCGGTGAGGTCGGCGATGAGACCAGCAAGGTCGCGGATGGTGATCTCAAAGCCCGCCCCGAGGTTCACCGGGTCGGGCTTATCGTAGCGTTCGGCGGCGAGCACTATCCCTTCCGCCGCATCGTCGACGTAGAGGAACTCGCGCGACGCGGCGCCGGTCCCCCAGACCTCGACGCTCTCCTTTCTCTCTTCCACCGCCTCGACGAACTTCTTGATCAGGGCCGGGATGACGTGCGAACTCGCCGGGTCGAAGTTGTCGCCCGGACCGTAGAGGTTCACCGGGAGGAGATAGATCGCGTCGAAGCCGTACTGCTGCCGGTAGGCCTGGGCCTGGACGAGGAGCATCTTCTTTGCGAGACCATAGGGGGCGTTCGTCTCCTCGGGGTATCCGTTCCAGAGTTCCTCCTCCCGGAACGGGACTGGTGTGAACTTCGGATAGGCGCAGATCGTCCCGACGGCGACGAACTTTGCCACGCCGGCCTGCCGGGCGGCCTCCATCACCTGGATTCCCATGATGGCATTATCGTAGAAGAGAGAACCCGGGTTTGCCATGTTGTAGCCGATGCCGCCGACCTTCGCCGCGAGGTGGATGACGAGATCGACGTCCTCGACCGCAGCAACACAGTCCTCCCATCGCCGCAGGTCGAGGTCGCGGCTCCGCGGCACCCGGATCTGCTCCGCTGCCAGCCCGTGCCGCTCAAGCGTTCGCACCAGCGACGAGCCAAGGAACCCGGCTCCACCCGTGACGAGAACGCTCTTTCCATCCCAGAACATCAGACTATCCCACCGATTATGGTGCTACATTCTTCTGTGCCGTCTCTCTTGAAGAGATCATCGTTCATCTCGAAATCCTCCGGAAGTCCCGTCTCATTTTCCGGATGATTATAAACCGTAGCGGGCTCAATCCTTCGCCCACCACCGGTCGGGATACTCCCGGGCGAGGAACTCATCTCCCTCACCGGGGGGCTCAAGCCCTGCTTCCCTCAGGTCCGCGTCGACCATGATCTTTGTCAAGTCGGTAAACATCACGCAGGGCCTCCAGTTGAGTTTCCTCCGGGCCTTTCCGGCATCTGCAATGAGATCCTCGACCTCGGTCGGCCGGAAGTAGCGTGGATCGATCCTGACGTGCTCCTCCCAGTCGAGGCCGGCGTACGAGAAGGCGGTCTCGAGATACTCCCGGACAGAATGGCTTTCCCCGGTCCCGATGACGAAGTCTTCAGGCTCATCCTGCTGGAGGATCCTCCACATGCACTCGACATACTCCGGGGCGAACCCCCAGTCCCGCCGGGCATCCAGGTTCCCCATGTAGAGGTACTTCTCCCTGCCGGCAAGGATCCGGGCGATCCCCCGCGTGATCTTCCTCGTCACGAACGTTTCGCCTCGCCGGGGCGACTCATGGTTGAAGAGAATCCCGTTTGCGGCAAACATCCCGTAGCCGTCGCGGTAGTTCCGCGCCATCCAGTAGGCATAGAGTTTGGCGCAGGCATACGGGCTTCGCGGCCAGAATGCAGTCGTCTCACTCTGCGGTGGCGGCGTCGCACCGAACATCTCGCTGCTTGAGGCCTGGTAGAACTTCGTCCCGTTCCCGCTTCGCCGGATCATCTCAAGAAGGCGGGTCGTTCCGAGGCCAGTGACATTCCCGGTATACTCAGGGATATCGAAGCTGACCCGCACATGGCTCTGGGCGCCGAGATGGTAGACCTCATCCGGTTTGATGTTGTAGATGATGTGCGAGATCTGCTCATCGTCGGAGAGATCGCCGTAGTGGAGAAAAAGGCGGGCGCCTGTATCGTGCGGATCGGCGTAGATATGGTCGATTCGGGAGGTGTTGAAGGTCGATGCCCGCCGGATGATCCCGTGCACCTCGTAGCCCTTATGGAGGAGAAACTCGGCGAGATACGAACCGTCCTGCCCGGTGATGCCGGTTATTAATGCTTTCTTAGATATATTGCTCACCTTCCCGTCTCTGATGATCAGTAGTTGGTTTGTATATTCTCGATATATGAATATCGTATCACGAATAACCATGCAGGGTGGTATGTTAACAGAAAAAGAGTGAGCTGTACTGGCATTTCAGCCTCTGAACAGGGCGAAAGACGTTCACCCACATTCACGATCAATTCCGAACTGGATTATACCTCAGTAAACCTGACAGGGTACCGATCATTCCTCTCGATATCCGTGAAGGGTGTACATCCAGACCATGATGGGGACCGGATTTCCTGCGGACTGAAAAGCAGTGCTTTCGTGCATCCGGATCACAGAAAAGGCAGAAAGATACAGTTGACCTCCATCAGGTACAAGTATCCAGCAGCCGATGAGATAACCGCCCTGCTCACCACCCTCATCCTCGACTTCGATGGCACCATCGTCGAATCCCTCCCCTTAAAGGCCGCTGCATTCCAAAAAATCTTCTCCTTCACACCTAAACACCTCGACGAGATCATCGCCTTCCACCTCGAAAACGGCGGCATGTCCCGGTACGACAAGTTCCGCCATATCTACGCTAACATCCTCCACCTTACCGATCATTTCTTCTACCACAAACGGCTGATCCATGCCGGAAAACGAGAGACTGACGGGCTGACGCTCTATCTTTTCGAAGATGCCGATCTGGCGGTGGAAGAGCAAAAGACGCTCTACAGGCTGTTTGAGGAGGGTGAGATCGATCGCGAGACGTTGAATAAGCGGTTGAAGCGGTCGGGGCGGATCCTGATTCTCTCCTCGATTGTGACAGAACCCCAGGGGCTCTATGAGATGTATAAGTCCCGAAACTTGGTGGAGAACCATTTTGCCGCGTTTAAAGGCCTGATCCAGGCGGACAAACTCTATCTCCGGGATGCAACAGCGGTCTTCGGGCACCTGTTCATCGGGTTTCTCTGCCTCTACATCTACTGCCAGATCTTGAACCGGATTAAGAAGGCGGGGCTCTCGGCACATCTCTCGCCACATGGACTGCTCCTGAAACTTTCAAAGGTGTATGCGGTGACCAACGAGGAGAACAGGTGGATTACCGAGGTGCCGAAGCAGGTTAAACAGATTGTGGAGAGGCTCAAACTTGATATATTCCCTAATGGGTGAGGTGTTTAGGCTCGAATACCCATACGAGAGAAGCCAGAACAATTACAAATATGTTTAGAGATAAAATTCAACCAGTGACAATTTTCAACAAATATCTCACGAAATTCATGCAGATTGACCCGATTCGGCGACAATCCATTATCTCGTTCTGCTCACTTGTCAGTATTGCCATAACCGGTTACCTCTCCACCATGTATTTTGCCCATGTTCTGGGGCCAGCCATATTAGGCTCTTATTTTCTTTTCCTCGCCTATTACGGCGTATTCGACTTGATTGGGGACGGGGGCTTCGGAGGGGGTGCCGTCAAGCGGATCAGCGAGGGGAAAGAACAGGATCAATATTTTTCAGCGTTCGTTGTGCTGCGATTGATACTCCTTGTGTTATCAGTATGTATTCTTCTCATAATTTCCCCCTACCTCGTTGATCTGGCATCTTCAGGCCTGGTCTTCTGGCTAATCCTTGCGCTCGTTGTTGGCACATTTGCAAGCTTTGGAAGAAATGGCATCTATGCAACAGGAAAAGCAGGTGTATCGCAAACCAGTGATTTTCTGAACCACATTATCAAGATATCATTCCAGGTTGTTGCTACATTTCTTGGCTATGCTGTTGCCGGACTTGCCGGCGGCTTCATCGCCGGGATGGTTGCCGGCCTCCTCATCAGCTTCAAATACCTCACCCTCCGTCTTGCCCGCTTCACAAGAGACCACCTGAAGAGCCTCTTTTCCTTCTCTTTCTGGATCTTCCTTGCCTCGAGCGGGTCCATGGTCTTTGCGTATGCCGATACTATCCTGATCGGTTATTTCATGTCCAATGCGGATGTGGGGATTTACCGTGTAGCCTTCCAGCTGACCGGCGCCGCAGCATTCACGACCGGGTCGCTGCACTATGTCCTCTACCCAAAAGTAAGCAACTGGCATGCCACCGGTGAGATCGAGAAGGCCGAATCAGCACTCTCCCGGGCGTTCACTTATTCGTTGCTCCTTGCCATCCCGGTAGTTGCAGGGGGCGTGCTCCTGGGAAAGGAGCTGCTCTATTACCTGTACGGCTCAGGGTTCGAGTCAGGGGCAATCGCATTGGTATTCCTACTCCTGGTGCAGGTTGCCAACATCTTCATGTACCTGCAAACAATGTGCCTGGATGCATTCGACCAGCCCAGGAAATCGTTCATTGCCACGGCCATAGCAGCGTGCCTGAACATCGGGCTCAACATAGTCCTGATTCCGGTCTTCGGCATTACTGGCGCTGCGTTTGCAACGCTCGTATCCATCACCCTCAATGCCCTCATCTCGTACGCATATTTATCAAGGTCGATGCACCTCCGGCTCGAGAAGAGACCGGTGCTGAATATTCTTGCTTCAACTTTCGTGATGATCGTTGTCGTGCTTCTCTGTAACACCATATTGGGACTCGCCTCGGTCTACTTCCTCGCAGCTGCAATCGGGGCGGGCGGTCTTGCATACTTCCTCGTCCTTTTCAGGCTTGACCGTGGGATTAGAGACGATATCCAGTCCATAATCTCAGCATTCGGCATCCCGTGGCCGGTCATCAGCTGACCGGCCGCTTTTCATGGCTACCGCCCGACTTTTCCCTGGATTTTTTTTCTCGCCATCCGATCGATAGCATTAGGAGCGAACAACCCACAGACTTCTATTTAGGCTTCAGATGAACATCCTGGTCATCCCCACCACAGACTGGATTCGCCACCCGGTTCCAAACCGTCTTAATTTTATCTTCGATACCATCGCAGAAAGCCACAGGGTGTTCGTGCTCCATTTTCGACTGAAAAAATTTCAGCAGAACTTACCGCGAAGAACTGAGTGCCAACTTGTAACTAGTGGTCCGATCGGGGTCGAGGACCCGTCCCTCTATTATCTCCTGAATGCCCCCTTTCACCTGGTAACGCTGAAAAAAATCGTGGAGAGGGAGAAGATCGACGTAATCCTTTCTGCAAATATCCTTCCATCGTTTCTGGCGAACTGGCTTGGGGTTCCAATCGTTTTTGATTACCTTGATCACCTCGAGGAATCGGCTTCAGTATACTATCCAGGCTCGATGATTGGTTCACTGGTACAAAAAGCCGTAAGAACCATCACGCGGTTTAACCTCACGCATTCAAGGCATGTTATTACCCTTACATCGGAAATGGAAAAATATCTGATTGGAATTGGTGTCAGGAACATCTCCATCATCCCGAATGGTGCCGATACCAGCCTTTTACATCCAATCGATAAAGAATCGGCAAAACAAGCTCTTGGACTTGGGGGAAAATCTGTCATCGGGTATGTCGGTTCTCTTGAGTACTGGGTTGACCTTGAGACCGCAGTCAAGGCCCTTCCCCAGCTCCCTGGGGTTTTCCTCCTGATAGTCGGCCCCGGTCTCTTTACCGATTATGGCGACTGCATTTCGAAGCTCGCAGCGGACTCCGGAGTGAAGGACAGGGTCATCTTCACAGGCGCAGTTCCATATGAACAGATTTACAGGTATATCTCTGCTATGGATGCAGGGCTGAATCCCCTGAAGAGGATGAAAAAGAACGAATACGTTGTGGGAGGCAAGATTTTCAATTATTTCGCATGCGGAAGGCCCGTGCTCTCAAGCAGGATGGTGGCTCTCGAACGATTGCTTGGAGATGATCTCTTCTATTATGATGATGTCAGTTCATTCATTACGCAAACGGAATATATCCTGAACCATCCCAAAAATGAAGATTATTATCGTTCCATTGCACTGCGCTTCGACTGGAAAATTCTCGCAAAGGAGTACGAATCGGTTCTTATGGATGCGATATGAAAGTACTCCTACTTGCAAACCAGCCGGAATCGACGACGCGGCTGCAGCTTTTTCGAAAGACCTTACAGAACTGGGATTCGATGTGGTCATCCCGCATTTCGGGACGAAAAACTGGTTTGCAATCGAACGGGCATCCAGGAACCTTATCGGCCAGGAGAGGCCCGACATCGTCCATATTTTCAATGTCCCTGATATCATTTACCGCGCAATTCCATCATTGAAAGGATCGATGTTCTCCCACCTCATCTATGATTACCGTTCTCCATGGGGTATCGAATATCAGATGAATTTCGGGTATATTGGAAAACTTGCAGCAGAACACTACGAAAAAAAATTGGCCCGTGGTGCTGATCGCATCACCACTGTCAACACCCCCTTAAAGGATAAAGTGGGTTCATACCTTACTGAATCACCAGATATCTCAGTCATTCCCAACTATCCAAAGCAAAGTTTCATTCCCGGTGATACTGACCTAGCCCTCCCTTCAAGAACCTCAGTTCTCTTTGTCGGAAGAGTCTGTAAACAGGAAGGAATTGAGAACTTTGTCAGCGCTGCACGGCAAATTCCCGAGCTGGACTTTTGGATAGTGGGTAACGGACCTTTTTCATGGTATTACCTGATGCATCCCCCGGCAAACCTTTCATTTTTTGGTTGGCAACCGCATGACTCTGTGGCTACGTTCATCCGGAAAGCTGGAATTTGCACCATTCCGAGAAAAGAAAACGCTCTCACGCCGTATTCAAATGACAAGAGTATCTGGAAGCTGAACGAATATCTCAATATCGGAAAGATTGCTATCGCATCGGGAATTTCAAAGGAAGAAGAGAGAAAAAACCTCATTTTAGTTCCAACCGATTCATTGGCTGATTCTTTCCGTCTCCACTCAGTAAAAAAAACCCGATCCCCTTGCACTATCGGACTACCGGTTCTGGGAACAAACTCAGAGATTATCAAAAAAGTATACGAGTCGCTCTGATTAGTTCACTCCACCGTCACGCTCTTTGCCAGGTTCCGTGGCCTGTCGATATCCCTTCCCAGCGCATCGGCGGTATGGTAGGCCAGCAGCTGCATGATGACTGTCGCCGAGAGCAACCCGGCGATCGATTCGGCAAAGGGAAGCGGGATGAAGACATCGGATATCTCCTGCATGTCGCGGTCATCCTTCTGGCCAAGCACGATCAGGGGAGTTCCCCTCGCTTTCATCTCCCGGATGTTTGAGGCCATGACCCCGTATGTTTCTCCGGGGACACAGATGGCCACCACCGGGGTTTCCGGGGAGAGGAGGGCGAAAGGCCCATGCTTAAGCTCCCCGGCAGCGTATCCCTCGGCGTGGATGTAGGAAGTCTCCTTCATCTTGAGCGCCCCCTCAAGGGCGATGGGATAGAAGGGACCCCGCCCCACAAAGAAGATGTCGGTTGCGTCCCTGCAGCAGGCGACCGCCGGGGTAAGGTCGAGTAGGAGCGCTTCCTCGATGGCCAGGTGTGCGGAATCGAGCTCGTACGCGCACGCCCCGCCTTTCAGCACATCGACCAGGTGCAGGAAGACTGCAAGCTCGGCCACAAACGACTTGGTCGCCGCAACGCTGATCTCCGGGCCTGCATTCATGAAGAGGGAGGCGTCCGCAAGCCGGGTGATGGAACTGCCGACAACGTTCACTATGGCAAGCGTCGGACAGGCCCTGGCCTTGGCCATCTGGAGGGCCGTCAGGGTATCGGCAGTCTCTCCTGACTGGGAAATGCCGATCACCAGGCCTTCCAGGGGCGGTGGATAGTACCGGAACTCGGAGGCCGGCTCGACCCGTGCCGGGACCCTGCATTTCTCCTCGAGGAGATACCTGAAGACCAGTGCGGCATGGTAGGATGTCCCGCAGGCGACAATGGTCACCCTTCCCGCGTCCCTGATGATCCCGGGAAGCTCCTCGTTTCTGAGAGCCCGGACCGCCTCGGAAAATACTGCCGGCTGATCGAAGATCTCCTTGAGCATGAAATGGCGGAACCCTCCTTTCCGGACATCCTCAACAGACCACTGGACGATCTCTTCTTCCCGGTCAACCGGGGCTCCCCCGTTCGTGATGCAAACCGACGCGGGGGCGAGCGTTGCAACGTCCCCGTCCTCGAGCACGACCATCCTCCGGGTATGCTCGAGGATGGGGGTCATGTCTGATGCAGCAAAAAGGGCATCATCACCTATCCCGATGACAAGGGTGCTCCGGTTGCGGGCAGCAACGATCCTCTTGTCTCCCTTTGCAAGGGCGAGGATGGCATACGATCCTTCGAGGGCCGGGAGGACGGCGTTGACCGCCGCGGGAAGGTCCCCCTCGTACACCTCTTCGATGAGATGGGCGATGACTTCGGTATCGGTATCGGACAAGAAGCGGTGACCCCGCTCCTGGAGTTGCCTCTTTAACACCGCGAAGTTTTCGATGACCCCGTTATGGACAACGGCAATTTTCCCGGTGCAGTCCAGGTGGGGGTGGGCATTCGTGTCGTTTGGGACCCCGTGGGTCGCCCACCGGGTGTGTCCGATGGCGGCATTGCCGGCCAGACCCCGGATATCAAACCCTTCTTCCGGGATACGTCCCTGCCGCTTGGCGACATGGAGCGTTTTTCCAAGGGCGGCAATCCCGAAAGAATCATACCCGCGGTACTCGAGCTTCCGGAGCCCCTCGAGAACGATGGATGCGGCCCGGGGTCCCCCGATGTAGCCGAAGACGCCGCACACCTAGACCACCACCACCCCGTCCTGGCAGGCATCTGTCCCGGAGATCATCTTTCCGCCCCGGATCTGCACATCATTGCCAACGATTGCTCCCTGGAAGATGCAGAGAGGATCTGCCCGGACATGGTCCCCCACGATGCACCCGAACCTTCCACGGATCAGGGTGCCCTCGATCTCCACCAGGGGGACTCCCGGCTCGACCGTGGTATGGTCGCCAAACGCTGACCCCTCTCCGATGACCGCCTCGGTCACGCGGGAATGGGAACCGACCTGGACATCTTCCATCAGCAGCGAGTGGCGGATGAGGGTGAAGGGATCGATCTTTGACCGGTCACCCATGCTCACGAACGGGCCGATGGCGCAGTGCGAACCGATCTCGGCACCGGGCCCGATTACTGCGGGGCCATAAATTACGGTAAACGGCCCGACGGTTGCTCCCTTCCCGAGCAGGACCGGGCCCCGGATAACCGCGGTCCGGTCAATTGCCCCCGATTTTGCAGGAGAGGTCTCCCTGAGCACTTTTTTGTTCAGGGCGAGGAGGTCCCAGGGATAGACGGCATCATGCCATTCCCCGGCCATGACCACTCCAAGGTGTCCCCCCCTCTCAAGCATCCCGTTGATCGAATCGGTAAGCGAATTGTCGGTGAGGTGCGAAAGGAAGTCGGGTGTCAGGTGGTAGATCCCGGTGGATACGGAAAATGAGGGGGCGTGCTCCGGTTTCTCGATGATTGAGCGCACCATGTCGCCTTCAGCCATGACCACCCCGAAGTTTGAGGGGTAGGGATGGTCCTTGACAAGAACGCTGTTTTGCCGGGCCATGATGCGCGAGATGGACAGGGCGTCGATCAGGTTGTCTCCCGGGAGCACCAGGAAGTTTTCCCGGATTTGGGGTGCCGCACACCTTAGGGCGTCACCGGTCCCGAGCTGGTTTTTCTGTTCCACCACTTTGATTGGGGCATCGAGACTGTTGAGATGGCGTTTCACGTGATCTTTTCTATACCCGGCAACGACGATGATATCGCGAATCCCGCACTCCAGCAGTGCCTTTATCGGGTAATCGATGATCGGCTTGTTTGCAACGGGTATCAGCGCTTTCGGACGGTTCTTCGTGAGCGGTCGCAACCGCCTGCCTTCTCCTGCGGCAAGTATGACTGCCTGCATCCTTCACCTACCTGACTTTTGTCTCCTCTTCGACCCAGCCTTCGACTGCCGTGTGGGGTGCAACACTCACGTGGCTTCCGACAACGCTACCCACGTTCACCGAGCAGTTGATCCCGAACCGGACCTCGTCGCCGATCACTGCCCCCATCTTTTCACGGCGGGTATTGATCCCCCGTATGACCACCGGGCCATGGTCATGGCGGAGGTTTGCAATCTTTGTGCCGGCACCAAAGTTGCACCCGCTCCCGATGATGCTGTCACCGATGTAATTGAAGTGCGGGATCTTCGTGTCGTGCATGACGATCGAGTTCTTGATCTCGGTACTGTGCCCGATATGGCACCGGTCACCGATCGAGGTCGCACCCCTGATGTAAGCATGGGGCCCGATCCGGCACGATTCCCCGATGATACAGGGACCTTCGATATACGTCCCAGACCTGACGACCGTGCCTGGCCCGATCGAGACCGGGCCGTGAAGAAAGACCCCCTCCTCGACCGTTCCCTCGCAGGCCGGTTCGATGTCTTCCAGGAGGGTGGCATTGGCATCGAGGAGGTCCCAGGGATACCCGGCGTCAAGCCAGAAGGAGAGGGTGTGGGCCCGAAGCGTCCCGTCCCTGATGAAGCCTGCCAGGGCATCGGTGAGTTCAAGTTCGCCCCGCGGCGAGGTTCCGATCGACCGCAGTGCATCAAAGATCCCGGGGGAAAACAGGTAGATCCCGGCATTGATGAGGTTGCTCCGGGGAGCGCCGGATTTCTCCTCAAGCCCGGTCACCCGGCCGCCATCGGTTGTGACCACGCCAAAGTCCCCGGGATGGTCCGAGTGAAATATCCCCATGCAGGGAGCGCCCTTCCTGATAATGGCCGAAATAGCGTTGCTCCTGATGACCATGTCACCGTTCAGGAGGAGAAACTCCCCGCTGAGCTTGTCCTCTGCCGCCCGGAGGGCGTCCGCGGTCCCTTTCTGTCGACGCTGGGTTGCGTACCTGACCGAGACCCCGAGATCCGATCCATTGCCGAAGTATTCGCGGACCGCCTGTTCCTGGTACCCTACCACCAGGATGAATTCGGAGATCCCGGCATCCCGTGCGGCACACACCAGGTGTTCGATCATGGGCCGGTTGGCAAGGGGGATCATCACCTTGGGCCGCGTTGCCGTGAGCGGACGCATCCGCTTTCCCTCTCCCGCAGCGAGGATGACACATTCCATGAAAGCTACCTCTCCCTGCCTCCTTAAGCACTTTTCCTCGTTTTGAGGAGCGATCGGCCCTTTGAAAGCATTGACTCGGCTGCCTTCCTGTCGGTGCCTTCTGCCGTCAGCCTGATCTTTGGTTCTGTCCCTGATGCCCGGATGAGACACCAGCCGTCCTCCCCGGAGAGGCGGATCCCATCGGTCGGAGACGCTGCCCCGATCCGCCGCATCACATCCCCGGCATCGTCGCAGGGCAGTGATTCCCGGAGCACCGGGTAGGCCGGCATCCGGTCTATCTCGGCAGCAATATCCCATTCGCGGGCGATCTCCGCGTAGAGGGCTGCAGCATACGGCCCGTCAGGGCAGAGCGAGTGGTCAGGGAAGATCCAGGCGCCTGACGGCTCTCCCCCGAACCTTCCCCAGGAGGCGAGCTCGGCAGACACGTAGGTGTCTCCTACAGGTGTCCTCCGGACGGTGGCGATCTCCTCGATGGCCATCGATGCATCATAGGTGGTCACCACCTCGCGGGCATCGAGGTACAGCGTAAAGAGCATCAGGAGCCGGTCCCCGCTGATATACCGTCCCCTGTTGTCAAAGGCCATCATCCTGTCGGCATCACCGTCATGGATCACCGCCCCGGCAGCATGCCCTGCTCTCACGAGATTACCGATATACCCGAGGTATTCCTCGAGCGGCTCCGATGGCCGGCCAAAACGGCCCGCGGGGTTGCAGTTCACGCAGGTAAGCTTTGCATCAAGACGGCGAAGCAGGAAGGGGCTTGCCACGCTGCCGGCACCGTTCCCGCAGTCGAGGACGAGGGGAAGTCCCCCGAGCGATGACCGCCGATCGGAGATCGCCCGCAGGTAGGGCGGGAGGGCGTCCACTTCCAGGAGGTCTCCCTGGCCATCCCATCCGTTCCACTCCTTCACCGCCATTTCCTCTTCGACCTGCACCTGCTGTTCACCGGAAAAGGATGACCCGTCGGGGTTGAAGAGCTTGAAGCCGTTGTACTCCTCGGGGTTGTGCGAGGCGGTGATCATGACCCCGGTGGTGACTTCGCGGGTTGCGTAAGCGACAGCCGGTGTCGGCACGATGCCGGTATCGTGAACCTGCCCACCGCAGGCAATTATCCCGGCAACGATGAGCCTGTTCAGGACCGGTCCGGTGGTTCGCGTATCCCTGCCGATGAGGGTTATCCCACCCCGCCGCGCGAGGACTGGCCCGAGTGCCAGCGCGATCTCTATGAGATCCTGCCCGTATTTCTGCCGGATCCCGGAAGATCCAAAGAGCATAGGAGATTTGTAGTATGCCGGACCGAAAAAGGCTTACCCCTTCCCAAACGGGCACCAGTGGGAACAGCCCAGCAGGACCCCGACTCCTGCCGTTGAAGGGGCGAGGAGGATGATGCGCTTTTTCCCTTTGTAGCGTGCGAGGAGATCCCCTGTCCCGGGCTCGATCAACCCGTCTCCCACGACAAGGATGACATCGGCCTGGTCCGGGTCGGCCACGATATTGTCAAACAGGGCCCGGGCTTTTCCTGTCATGCCCACCGGGTAAATGCTCTCCCTGCCGATCTCTTTTTTTAGGGCTTCACGGCACGCCTCGTGGGACACTGGATCGCAGGCCTTGAGCTTTCTTGAGAGGCAGAAGAACCCGGCGGCCACGTTGATGATGGCGCAGGCCGCTGCCCGCTGGGGAAGTTTTGCCAGCGCCGCACCGAACATGAACCCGATCCTCGTCGTGGCAGTCATCGGCTCCATGGTCACGAATTCCGCGGAACGGCCGCCGTAAGTCGCATTCAGGCAGGCCCCCTTCTCGTACTGGCAGACGACCCTGTCAGGATCGGTATCTATGGTGACGACCCCCTCCTCTGACCCGGACCCCCTGATCCGTTGTTCCAGCTGGTTCACAGCCCGTGTGATGATATCCATTTCAGTCTCCGGAAGGGACTTTGCCCTCTTCAAACAGGAGCACCCGGCAAGGCGCTCCATCTGCACCCTTGAGCCGGAGCGGGAGGGCAATCATGTTGTAGTCCCCTTCCTCCACGCCCGAGAGATCGAGGAGCTCGATGATGACGATGCCCTGCGAGAGGAGGGTGCGGTGCACCTCGCCGCTACAGCCGTACCCTTCGATAGAAGGCGCGTCCGTCCCGATGCAGACGATCCCCTCTCCTGCGATGAAATGCGCCGCATCAGGGGAGAGGGCCGGGAAGTGCTCGTCAAACTCCTGTTTTCCCGAGAAACTCGTCCTGATCAGGATCCTGCCGGCTCCCCCTGTTTTCTGCGCCAGATCAGCCGCAGTGATCACTTCACCTGACCCCGAGCAGTCGATCACCCGGCACCTCCCCATGAGCGCCGAAAAGGGGATCGCATCAACGGTCCGGCCGGATGAAAAGTAGTGCGCAGGGGCATCGATGTGGGTCCCCGAGTGGGAGCTCATCACGATCTCCGTGGTACGGTACTGCCCGGAATCCTCCTCGCGGAACAGGGGGACGGTATCCCCGGGATACACCACGCATCCCGGCCCAATGGGGCGGGTGATATCATGTATCATTCCGGCCATCCCTCCTTTCCCAGGAGCGGGACAAAGACCACTCCCCCGAAATACTCCCTGGAAATTCCCACTTCCCGTTTCGTGCACCGGACCAGCTCCTGCAGGTCGCGGGACCCCACCGGGGCCACGAGGCGTCCCCCCTCGGCCAGCTGGTCGAGAAGCGGTTGTGGGACACGGGGGGCGGCTGCGGTGACGATGACCGCGTCGTACGGGGCTCCTCCGGGATACCCCAGCGTCCCGTCAGCAACGACGACGGTGACGTTCCTGATGCCGGTCGAGGCTAGGTTCTCCCTGGCCATCCCGGCAACTTCCGGGAGGCGCTCGATTGAGATCACTTCCCGGGCCAGTGTCCCGAGGATCGCGGCCTGGTACCCGCTCCCGCACCCGATCTCCAGCACCCGGTCGCCCGGCTGCAGCTGGAGGAGTTCGGTCATGACGGCGACGATGTAGGGCTGGGAGATGGTCTGTCCGCTGCCGATGGGGAGCGGGCAGTCGTTGTATGCCGCATCGCGAAACGAGATGGGGACGAAGAGGTGGCGGGGAATCGATCGCATCGCGGCGAGGACGCGGCTGTCCTTCACTCCCCGGGCAGCGATCTGCAGGTCGACCATCCTCTGCCGTTCCTGCAAAAAGCGGTCTTCCCCGGACATGGCACTCTCAAAACCCGCTCTGCTCGGCGGCATCTATTGCCGCTTCGATCTGGTCCTGGAGGACATCTGGGAGCCCGGCGATCTTCACGTCGAGGAACCCGCGGATGATGGTCGCCGTGGCCACATCCTCGGAGAGCCCGCGGGTCATCAGGTACTCGATCTCGTCCCTTGCGATCTTACCAACGGCTGCTTCGTGGGAGAGCACGGTATCGACCACGTCTCCCTTGATCTCAGGGATGGCATGGATGACCCCGTCCTTCAGGATCAGCCCCTTGCACTCGATGTGTCCCCGGGTGTTTCGCACCTGCCCTTCTATCATGCCCCGGGAGATGATGTACCCTCCCGTGGTAATCGCACGGGTGATGAGCTCGGCGCTCGCTCCTTCGGCCGAAAGATGGGCGACCGAGCCGAGGTCCATGTGCGATCCGGGCGTTGACACCACGATGCTGCTGAACCGGCCGACCGCATTTTTCCCCTTCAGGTAGGCGACCGGGGACATCTGGACTTTCCGAACCGGCTGCATACAGACATAGTTTGAGAGGAATACGCCGTTTTCTTCGACCACCGATGCCGACCGGGGAAAGACGCTGATCTCCGGGCCCCAGTTGTGGATCATGGTCGATGTGACGTGGGCATCCTTTCCGATGTAAAACTCCGTTACGCCGAGGTGAGAGCCGGTCTTTTTGTAGGCTGCACTGGCACACCCGGAGATTATGTGGAGCTCGGCACCCTCCTCGGCGATCACGATGTTGTGTACGTGCTGGACGCTGCTTTTGGCCAGGAAAAGGCAGGCCTGGAGCGGGTATATGGTCCGGCTCCCCTTGCGGGCGATGACCACGAACCCGTTTGGCTCGGGCTGGTCGGCAACATACCGGGTGTACTGGTCCTTGTCGCGGGAAACGACATTCCAGGAATAGTCTTCCAGCCAGTCGTACTTTTTCAGGGCGTCGCTGATGGTCAGGACCTCGATCCCTTTCTCGAGCGATGCCACCTGTTTTATATCCTGGTCGACCTGGAAGAAACTCCCGGACCGGTTCTTCAGATCGACTTCAAGGCCGGTCTGGGCCAGCCGTTCCTGGTCCTTTGCCGAGAGGTCGGCCATCTGGTCTATATCTTCTGGCATACGAGGCACTCCTTGTATCCCGATGTCTTGATCACCTTCAGGATCTCCCGCGGGTTGCCGTGGCACCGGAACACCCCGTCGCACATAACGTGGCCGAAATCGGCATCAAGGTAATCCAGGATGTAGCCGGTGTGGGTGATCACAAGGCCGCTCTTCTTCCGGTTCACGATGTGGACATCCTTGTCCAGGAGCCGGGCGATGGCGTTTCCGATCAGGGAGATGTTTTCAAGGTCTACCCCGCTCTCCGGCTCGTCCAGCATGACGAAATCCGGTTTCTGGATCATCAGCTGGAGGACTTCGCTTCGCTTGATCTCGCCACCCGAGAAGCCCTGGTTGATGGAGCGGTCGAGGAGGGGGCCCATGCGAAGGTAGCCGGCCGTTTCATCGACTATCCCGGTGTTACCTCCGGAAGTGACCTGCAGGAGTTTTCCAAGCTTCAGACCGGCTATCGTGGGGGGGCGCTGGAACTGCATCCCCATCCCGAGTTTTGCCCGCTCGTGGATGGGCATGTGGGTGATATCCTGTCCCTTGAAGAAGATACTTCCATCAGTTATTTCGAGCCCGGCAAACCCCATGATGGTGCGAAGCAGGGTGGTCTTTCCCGAGCCGTTCGGTCCCATCAGCACGTGGGTCTCTCCCACCCCGATATGGAGGTTGATGTCGCTTAACACCTGCCGGTCTCCAATCTTCACGTTGAGATCTTTAATATCCAGCATCCCGGTTCACCGTACAATATACCCGTCACCGGGATTAAACGGTTTTCACCTTCCTATATCGCGATTGACAGGCACGGCTTGATAAAGATCCCGGACAGGGCTGGGGGCGGCCCGCATCCGCAGGGTGCCCACCTGGGCCTGCACCGCCCGATACCATCGACCGGGTCTTTTTCGAGGGCAACGAGCCCGGAACGGTCTTCCTGAGGCTTCCAGCACACCCCCAGGAAAACCGGGATGTTCATCGCTCCCATGATAAAAGACGCCGATCATCGTTTTTATCCGGCACAGGACCAATTGCCTCTTTCGTGCCGCTCACTTTCGCAACGCACACCCCTGGACTAATATCTTCGGTGATCGAAAACAGCCTTAACCGCCCATGGAGTCTGGTCACGCTTTTTCTGCCGCAAGCAGGATTTGGCGTTCGCGAATCGACGAGGCGCATGACTACTCCATAATCCGGAACGATACCGCGTTTTGCACGAGCTTCCATGCTTCATGGGTCTATGAATCGCAGCACGGGGCCGCCCGGGAGCAACTGGCATCGCTCCTCTCGTCCCACGAAGGGCAGGATCTTGATGATATTTTCCGGGGAGAAGAGCAGGATACCCCCGAAGGGGCCTGTTACTGCATCCGTTCGGAAGAGCGGATCGCTCTCGGCGGCCAGGACCGACAGGCGGTGCGGGACCTCCTGCTCTCCGATCTGCAGCTGGTTTGCGGCATCGGGGCCGCGACCGAGCAGCGGCTCAAGGCAAAAGGCTACCTGACCATAGCCGACCTGGCCCGCCACCGGCGGTTTGGTAAGGCGGCTGCCCGGACTCTCCAGGTACTCTACGGGAGCGGGGTTCCTGAAATCGAAGGGCTGGTGGCCCGGTGGCATTCCCCATCGCACCAGGCCACGTTCCTGACCTCGGGGTTCTACCACCCCTCCGACCTGCTGTTCATCGACCTCGAGACGCTCGGGCTCTTTTCGCGCCCCATCATCCTCTTCGGGCTGGCCGGGGTGCGGGGAGATACCCTGCATATCACCCAGTACCTGCTCCGGGGAATCGAAGAGGAACTCCCCTCCCTGTCCGTGGTCCGCGAAGTGCTGGAAGACGACCGGGTCATCGTCTCCTTCAACGGGAAGGCCTTCGATGTCCCCTGCCTGGTGGAGCGTTCCGCCTTCTACGGGCGACCGGCCGGGATCGCAAACCCTCACTACGACCTCCTGCACGTGGCCCGGAAACGGTGGAAAGGCCAGTTCCCGGACTGCCGGCTGGGGACGCTCGAGCGGCACCTGTTCGGGGTCTGCCGCGATGAGGATATCCCCGGGGCCATGGTCCCCGAGTTCTACGAAGCCTACCTGGCCACCGGCAACCCGGGGCCCCTTGTTCCCATCGTTTCCCACAACCGCCAGGACCTCGTTTCGCTTGCCCGGCTCTTTGCCCTGTTCAGGAACGGTGGGCCATGACCGTTGCCACCTTCATCGCTGCGCTGGAGCAGCGGGAAAGGAACGTAGCGGAGGTCCGTTTCTTCCCGGAACGGGAGGGTATCTACGGCGGGGTGGATCCGGCGCTCCCGCGAGAGCTCCGGGAACACCTCGATCGGCGGGGGATACGGCTCTACTCGCACCAGGCAGATGCCCTTCGCGCGTTCCGGGACGGTGAGCACCTGGTCCTGACCACCCGGACGGCCTCAGGAAAGAGCCTGGCCTTCCTCCTCCCGGTCCTCGAACGGCTGTCGCTTGATCCGGCGGCAACCGCGCTTTTCCTCTACCCCACGAAAGCGCTGGCAAACGACCAGCTCGCCACGCTTGACCAGATGTGCAGGGAGACGGGTATATCCGCTGCCCCGGCCATCTACGATGGAGATACTCCGCGCGAACGGCGCCCTCGTATCCGGCAGGTGTCCCGGCTCGTGCTCTCAAACCCCCACGAGCTACACCATGTCCTTCCCTGGCACCACCAGTGGTCACGGTTCTTGTCCGGCCTCTCCTGCGTGGTAATCGACGAGGCCCACCGGTACCGGGGGGTTACCGGGTCCCACATGGCATTCCTCGTCCGGAGACTCCGGCGTATCTGCGCCCGGTACGGGTCGGATCCCCGCTTCATCGTCGCCAGCGCAACGCTTGCCAACCCCGATGAGTTTGCCCGGAACCTCTGCGGGGTCCCGTTCCGGACCGTTGCCGGGGATGGCGCCCCGCAGGGACCGCGCCGCTTCGTCCTCTACAACCCGTTCTCCGGAGGGGTCATGGAGGGATCGTTCCACCGCGATGCGGCCGCAATCCTGGTCGAGTGCATGCGCCACCGGCTCCAGACCCTGACCTTCACCGGGTCGCGGAAGATGACCGAGCTCGTCGCCCTCTGGGCACGGGAGGGTGCGGTCCGGGAGCGGATCGGGGACCAGGTTGCCGCTTACCGGGCAGGGTATCTCCCGGAAGAGCGCAGGGATATCGAACAGCGTCTCAAGTCCGGCTCCCTTGCCGGGGTGGTCTCCACCAATGCCCTCGAACTTGGGATCGACATCGGCTCCCTTGACGGGGTAATCCTTGCCGGGTACCCGGGAACGATGATGGCAACCTGGCAGCAGGCCGGGCGGGCGGGGAGGAGGGGGGAGGAATCGGTGGCCGTCATGGTCGCAAGCCAGAGTCCCCTCGACCAGTATTTCGTTCGACACCCGGACCTGTTCTTTGGATCCCCGCACGAGAGCGCTATCGTGGATCTCGAAAATCCCTACATCTTCTCCGGCCAGCTCCTCTGTGCTTCCGCGGAGCTCCCCCTTGACCCTTCCGATTCGGCCTTCTTCGGTCCCCGGTTCCCGGGATTTGCCGATGCGCTCCGTGCCGAACACCTGGTTTCCGAAACGCCGCGGGGGCTCGTGTATTCCGGGAGCCGGCGGCCGCACGAGCTGGTGGGGCTTTCAGGGATCTCCCGCGACTCGTTCCGGGTCGTCCTTGACGGGCGGACGCTCGAGACCATGGACCGCGGGCAGGCCTTCCGGGAAGCGCACAAGGGAGCGGTACTCCTCCACCAGGGCGAGCAGTACCTGGTGGATTCCATGGACCTTGCCCACGGGATCGTCCGTGTCCACCCCTCGGACGTGGATTACTATACGCGGCCGCTCAAGTCCGTTGATATTGCCGTGCGGCAGGTGCTGGAGTCGCGCCCGGTCGGTGATTTTGCCCTCTCCTTTGGCGATGTCGAGGTGAGCGAGCATTACTATGCCTACCGGATCGTCCGGAACGATGCCGTGCTCGGGATCGAGCCTCTTGACCTGCCCCCGCTCCGGTTTTCGACGAAGGCGGTCTGGTTCACGCCCCCAGGAGGCCTGGAGGACGAACTCCTGTCCGCCGGTGCCGATCCTGATGGCGGACTCCACGGGACCGAGCATGCCCTGATCGCCATGATGCCCTTCCGCGTGCTGTGCGACCGGTGGGACCTTGGCGGGCTCTCGGTCCCCGCCCACCCGGCGACCGGGGGCCCCGCGGTCTTCGTGTATGACGGTTATGAAGGCGGGATCGGGCTTTCAGAGAAGGCCTACCAGATCTTCGGGGACCTTGCCCGGCACACCTTCGCCCTGGTGAGCGAGTGCCCCTGCGAGGAGGGTTGCCCGGCCTGCATCTACTCTCCCAAGTGCGGGAATGATAACCAGCCACTCGACAAGAAGGGGACGGTGCTCATTCTCCAGGCACTGTGCCGGGCATGCGATATGGGGGAATCGTGCCAGGACCCCGCCGGCAGATCATCCTCTGAGGGGGTGTTATTTTAAAAAAAGACCGGGAGAAGTTCACTACTTCTCTTTCAGGACACAGATCGAGGCCGGTTCCCGGACCAGCAGGGCGAGGCTCTCGGTGATCGAGAACTCGAGTGCATCCCCGGCCGGGCCGATGAACCCGGTGGTCATGTCCTGCCCGAGCACGATGGATGCATACTGTTTCCCGGTGGCGAGCAGGACACCGCCGGTCTTCAGGATAGGAGCCTTGAAGACACCGTCGGTGGCGATCGTCCTCAGGTGTTCAAGCTCGGTGCCCATCCCCTGCATGTGCCTCCGGTACAGGAGGTTGAACCGGGCCGGGGCAAGGGCAAGGGCATAGGGCCCGTGGTAGCCGGCCTCGTCAAGGGTGATCATGGCCTGGATGATATCATCGGCTGCTTTCCCGACCGTGCTCCAGGATGCGAGCTTCTGGCTGTTTGCTCCCGGAACAGTGAGGAGCCCCGGCGTTCCCGGTGCGCCCTCGAAGATGATGGAGTCTTCCATCTGGGCGGTCTTGACCGCCGCGTCAGCGACCGGAGTTGCCGAGAACGGGAGCCCGTTCTGTTCAAAGGCGAGCAGGTCGCGGATGCCAAGCGCGAAGGCGGTGCTGACCAGGTGGACGGGCACGAACTTGCTGACCAGCATGCACTCCGACACCGAACAGTCCTCGAGGGGCACGGCCTTGAGGCCAAGCCCGTACGGACCTTCGATGTGCAACAGGCGCCGGCCGGCAAGAACGGTCTTTGCCGCCTCCACCATGGTGGTGTCGAGGAGGTCCCAGGTCTCCTGCATTATCGGGGCATCGTCCCGTCCCAGGTACTGTGTCTCCATTGTATCCTCACCTCTTCAGCGACCCGATGGTCTTTGGTTTGTCCGCAGCAGGTGGTTCCGCGGAAGCCGGGGCGCCGGAAAGCTTTGCGATCTCGGCCTCGACCTCGGCTGCCCCCTCCGCGTACCACTGTTCTTCGTCCGGTGCGAGCTCCATCAGCAGCCTGAGGAATTCCCCGGCGTGCACCCGCTCTTCATCGGCGATATCGAGCAGCACTTCCTTTGCCAGCTGGTTGTCGATCGACTCGGCAAGCTGGGTGTAGATAGAGACTGCTTCGTATTCATCGACGATCATGAGCCGGATAGCCCGGACAAGCTCGCTGTGCGTGAGCTTCCGGGGATTGGCGTTTCCGTAAAATGCATTGGCGAATTCAGCCATAGTTCTTCTCTCCCAAGGGTTTCCACGGGAGAACCCTTCCAGCGATAAGTCTCCCTTTCTGTCTATTTATAAATGTGGTTGCGGATCCCATCAACGGCAGAAGGGAATAAAGGAATTTCTAATACCAATTCAGGCACCCTCTCCAGAAATATGGAGTAACCACATGGGTCGGGATGTAAATAATTGGGCTTTTGCGGTGCGGTTTGGTGACGATGACGTCCCGGGACTATCCCCCAGCAATCCCAGCAATCCCCAGCAATCCCCTGGAACCTGCTGCACAATTCAAAAACGAACCTGCGGGCTCCGATTCGAAGAATAATGCTTATAATAAAAATATATATCTTAGATCATACCTATCCCCCAGCAAATCCCCGGATACACAGAACGATGAACCGGCAGGTTGTCCTGGCGCATGCTGGCTGTGTGTACGGAAATTTGCTGAAATTCCAGGGGATACAATCGGAAATACCAGGAAAGGACTTCCGTTTCACAATTCATCCAAGATGCAGTCCCCGATTAATCCCCTGGAAAATCATGATCCTGCTGGGGGATTGCAGCAATGCTGCAGGAAACCCGGTTGAACTATTTATTCAATCAGGACGAGCCCGATCGATACGATATCGCTATGGATGACCCGGCCATACTCCATGTCCCTGCAGGGGATGGTGGAGAGTTCCCACCCAACCTTCTTTGCCGTTGCAAAGACATCGATGCCCGAGGCCTCCATGCTCGGGCGGACAAGGTCCATGTGCCGGCACTTCCTCCTCGTGCTTTCATCGACGATCCCCTCGCACTGCTCTGCAACACACTCTTCGCAGAAGATGCAGGGGTATCCACCGAAGCCGAACGACTTGTAGAACCCATCGTAGAAGGCGGTTTTCTCTATGAGGTGAACGGTTGAGCTTACCCAGAGGATCAGATCCTTGTAGAAATGGTGGAAGTCCTCAGGGATGTCATCCGGCCCGAACGATGGGTGGCCCGGGACGCCGTCAAACCTGAGGAGGAGGCCGGTCTCATACTCGCTCACCATTGCCCGGGTCTCTGCCGGAGTGGGGGCATAGGGCGGACAACTGAGGTGCTTGGCGTATCCCTTGCACCCGAACCGGCACTTGAACCGGACCCAGTTTGAGACGACAACGTCTCTGGCAGGGATGGGCTTTGCCTGGACGCCTTTTGAGGTGGCCAGTTTAACCAGGTGTGGCAATTCGTCAGATACGGAGGGGGACATACACATGGTGCGAATATACGTTATGAGCGATATGCCTTTCTTTATAACAGGTTCACAAACATCCCCTGATCTTCCCTGGTAAGCACCTCTCCAATAATCCCACAAGACAGGGGAGGGCAGACAGGCATTGTTAATTCCTTCGATTAATTTATCCCGGTAATTCTCTCAATTGTACCAGTATCATTCCAAATATCGGTTAAAGGAGGAGAACGCCCATGATTCAATACGGTAAAAATAAATTAGGCAGCAATCCGGTTCTTTTTGAACCCCTTACGATTGGGTTTCCCTCACGGGAACGTATCGGCCAGGATGACTTTGCAGGAACGGTGATCGGTGATCATGCCGTCCTGCGATCAGGCTCAATAATCTATTGCGATGTGAATATCGGCCACAACTTCCAGTGCGGTCATAATGTCCTGATCAGGGAACGGACAACTATAGGAAATAACACCGCAATAGGGACCGCATCGGTGATAGAAGGGGATTGCCTGATCGGGGATGATGTCAGGATCCAGAGCATGGTATTTATTCCCACTCATACAAAGATTGGAAACAGGGTGTTTATCGGACCGGCAGCTGTTCTGACCAATGACAGGTATCCCCCGACCGGAAAACCGGAACTGGCCGGTCCGGTCCTGGAAGACGGCGCAGTCATTGGAGCCCATGCCACAATCCTCCCGGGAATAATGGTTGGAAAGGATGCAGCGGTTGCCGCCGGTGCAGTTGTAACTCGTGATGTCCCGCCCGGAATGATGGCAATTGGTGTTCCGGCTGTGATCAAGGACATGCCATTGCCCATGAGGAGAACCTGAAAATGATACCCATAGGCACACCACTGACAGATGAACAGGAGATTGCCGCTGTGTCTGAAGTCTTAAGGTCGGGGATGCTTGCCCAGGGCCCCGGGGTAGAGATGTTCGAGAAGGAATTCTCCAGTTATTGTGGCACCCGTCACGGAATAGCGATGAATAACGGGACCGCAGCATTGCATGCCACACTCCTCGCACTCGGAATTGGTCCCGGGGATGAGGTGATCCTTCCAGCCTTTACCTTCTTTGCAACAGCCTCTTCAGTCTGCATGTGCGGGGCAAAGCCAGTATTTGTCGATGTAGACAGGGAAACGTTCAATCTATCAATTGACGCCTTACAAAACGCCCTATCCGCAGGGACCCGTGCAGTAATTGGTGTTCACCTTTTTGGGCAGCCATTCGAAGTGAACACCGTAAAGGAGATCTGCGGGGAACGAGGAATTCATCTCGTTGAAGACGCGGCCCAGGCCCATGGTGCCACCTGCCATGGGCGAAAGGTTGGAAGTTTTGGGACTGCCGGATGTTTCTCATTCTATCCGACAAAGAATATGACCACCGGAGAAGGAGGATTTGTGACAACCGATGATGACCAGGTCTCGCAGAAAATCAGGCAGATAATAAACCATGGCCAGTCTGAAAAATATCTCCATACGATGCTTGGTTTCAATTACCGGATGACAGATATCGGGGCATCCATCGGTCTTGCGCAGCTCCGGAAGCTCGATTCATTCAACGCGAGAAGAAGAGAAACAGCGCAGTATTATAACAGTAACCTGCGATACCCGGGTTTAATACCTCCCCGGACGGTCCCGGGCAGTGTGCATGTGTATCACCAGTATGTCGTGAGGGTGACGGAAGAATGCCGGTTGAACCGTGATCAGGTAGCGATGAAATTGAAGGATAAAGGGATTGGAACTGCTGTCCATTACCCGATTCCACTTCACCGGCAACCAGTATTTTCGAAATATGCCCGCCAGACCCACTGTCCTGTCTCTGAAGCCCTTGCAAAGGAAGTGCTTTCCCTGCCGGTTCATCCCCGTGTCACCGATGCTGATCGTGAATATATCTGTTCCTGCATTAACGAGGTGACATGAAATGGATGTCGGGGTTATCGGGACTGGCATGATGGGGCGAAACCATGCCAGGGTCTATTCCGAAATGAAAGAGGTATCTTCCCTTTATATCCACGATCTCGATGAAAAGGCGGCATCTGAATGTGCTGCGCAGACAGGAGCTGCTGCCTGCAAAACAATCGAAGAGCTGATGCATAAGGTTGATGCAGCAAGTGTCTGTGTTCCTACGAAACATCATCACCCGGTAGCATACCAGCTGGTAAAGTCCGGAATACATACCCTCGTTGAAAAACCGCTTTGTGCGACAGTAGAAGCCGCAGAAGACCTGTCACGGGCAACTCCTGAAGGAATAGTCCTTGGAACCGGGCATATCGAACGGTTTAACCCGATTGTGAATGAAATCCAACGAATCCTCAAAAAACCCCTCTACGTAGAACTCAAGCGGCATAACCCTGCCTCATCCCGGATCACTGACAGCACTGTAATCGAAGATCTCATGATCCATGATATCGACATACTCTTCCACGTCCTCATGCAGGGGGATTACGCAGTCGAGGCCGGAGGGACTGCGGAGGTGATGAGTACGCTGTTCCGGTTCGGTTCGACACCAGCGTTGTTATCGGCGAGCAGAAAAGCCTCCAAAAAGGTCAGAAGTGTCTATATCGAGGAGGAGGAATTCACAATCGAGGGCGATTTCATGACCCAGGAGATATATGTGTACCGGAAACCTGAACATTACCGGATAGAGCGGGAGCGGTATGTGCAGGAAAATATCATTGAGAAAGTCCTGGTGAACAAGGTCGAGCCACTCAAAGTCGAGCTCCGGACTTTCCTGGAATGTGCACGGAAAAACAGTATCTTTCCTGTAACCCCGGAACAGGCAATAACAAATCTGAAAATCTGCGAAGAGATCAAGGGACGATGCCCGAACCTGCAATGACCCTCAGCCAGCTGATCGCCAATCGCGGGCCGATCAGGACCATCGGTGTCGTGGGGATGGGTTATGTGGGGATACCATCTGCCGTCCTTTTTGCCAATGTGCCATCGGTACACCATGTATATGGCTTCCAGAGAGACTCTCCCTCCTCCGGCTTCAAGATCTCCATGCTTAACCGTGGAGAGAATCCTTTAATCGGAGAGGAACCCGATCTTCCAGACCTCCTGAGATCTGCAGTTACCGCCGGAAAACTGACATGCACGTCTGATTTCTCGTTCATCAAATACTGCGATGCTGTCACTATTGCAATCCAGACTCCATTCGCGGATCCAAAAGAGCTCATTCCCGATTTCTCCCCCTTATCGGATGGCCTGGCAATTGTGGGAAAGAACCTGGAACAGGGCATGCTCGTGGTTATCGAGTCCACAATCACTCCGGGGACAACACAGGGTATTGCGCGGGAGATACTTGAATCGGGATCGGGACTGAGAGCCGGGCGCGATTTCGCGCTTGCCCATGCCCCTGAGAGGGTGATGGCAGGACGCCTCATCAGAAATATTCGGGAACATGATCGGGTTGTTGGGGGGTTTGATGATGTCAGCACTAAAAGGGCAATAGAACTCTATTCTCCCGTGCTCACAAAAGGGCGTATCATTCCCATGACCACAACCGCCGCAGAAGTGACAAAGACTGCTGAGAATACTTTCAGGGATCTCCAGATCGCAGCAGTAAATGAACTGGCTCTGTACTGTGAGGCGATAGGGATCAATGTATACGATGTCCGGGAAGGAATCGCCAGCCTGAAGGGGGAAGGGATCACCCGTGCAATTCTCTTCCCCGGGTCAGGAGTCGGAGGCCACTGCCTGCCAAAGGATACCTACCATCTCGTACGGGGATTGAAGGTTCTTGGGGGTATCCAGGATTTTCCCACGGAGACAGAGTCGCTTTACCTTGTCGCAAGAAGCATCAACAGTTTTATGCCGGTACATACCGCAAACCTGACAGAAACCGGGCTTTTGCGTGCCGGAAAGCAGATTGAGGGTGCCAGGATTGCCCTGCTTGGATGGGCCTTTATCCCTAATACAGGTGACTCACGCAACACACCTTCAAAGGTTTTCTTCGATCACGTTACATCAAGGGGAGCAACTGTATCGGTCCATGACCCCTACGTGAAGGAAGAACCCGGGATTAGCATTTCAGGTGACGTGGAGCCTGTACTGAAAGGTGCTGATGCTGTCGTGATTTTCACAGGCCATTCGCTATACAAATCACTCCAGCCCGCCCGATGCAGAAAAATTACAGGCGCCCGCCATCCTGTCATCGTTGATGGCCGGAATATCATCGACCCTGATGCGTTCATCAGGGACGGGTGGATTTACCTTGGAATTGGAAGAGGGGATCTGAATAATCATCCTGTCATCGACTGATTGATATGAAGATTGTCTCGATAGTGGGAGCCCGCCCTCAATTTATCAAGTGTGCTCCCCTCTCCCGTGAAATCCGAAAGCGGCACCAGGAGATCATTGTCCATACCGGACAGCATTATGACCCGGAGATGTCTGAAATTTTTTTTGAAGAGCTCGATATTCCCAAACCAGGTTACCACCTCGGGGTCGGGTCCGGGTCCCATGCAGGACAGACCGCAAAAATCCTGGAAAGGACTGAGACGGTACTTCTCAGTGAGCATCCGGACATCGTGGTGATTTATGGTGATACCAATTCGACTCTTGCAGGGGCACTTGCAGCATCAAAACTGCAAATCCCGATCGCTCATGTCGAAGCCGGGCTTCGATCCTTCGATCGCACGATGCCGGAGGAGATTAACCGGGTGGTAGCAGACCATCTCTCATCATTCCTTTTCTGCCCGACTACCACTGCAGTCAGCAATCTTCACTTGGAGGGGATATCGAAAGGAGTCTGCCTGGTAGGAGACGTGATGAATGATGCGCTCTTTTTCAACCGCCAGGTTGCCGAAACCCGTTCGGACATCCTTGATCGGCTGGGTATCACCAGGTCCCGTTACCTGGTCCTTACCGTGCACCGGCCATCGAACACCGATAACAAGAATCACCTGGCAGAAATACTGCGTTCTGTATCGAAAGCCGGACTTCCGGTTGTATTCCCGGTCCATCCGAGGACGAGAAAAAATCTTGACAAATACGGCCTCCTCGATTGCCTGCCTGAAAACCTGCTCTGCATCGATCCCGTCGGATACCTGGACATGATCAGCCTCATGGCCCATGCAGACAAGATCCTCACCGATTCCGGGGGGGTCCAGAAAGAGGCGTATCTTCTCGGGATCCCGTGTATCACCCTGAGAGAAAACACGGAATGGATTGAAACCGTGGCTGATGGATGGAACATCCTTGTCGGAGCTGACAGCGGGAAGATAATATCCGCAATAGAGAGTTTTTCCCCGGATACACCTCAAAGAGACGTTTTTGGACCCCCAGGCGCAAGCAAAAGGATTTGTGAGATCCTCGACTGCATTATATCGGACTGACCGTCAATAATTACAGGAATATCCGCTTCTTCTGACCAGTAATCATCAATAGCCGCCAGGTGGATCTGGCAAATCCCCGGTGAAAACCTCATTCCCAGGAATTCAGGCTGCCTCCGTCGATCATGAGGTTGCACTTCTGAGGCAACATACAGTTTATCAGGTATTTGAAAGTGGCAAATTCGGGTCTCATAAATCTCCCCAGTCAATGAAACCCGGGTTACCTGTCCTTCCCGTGCTTCTGTATCAATACACCGGCCCGTATCAGCGTATCAAACGTTCCGGCATCAGTCCAGAACCCATCCAGTATCCGGTAGCTCATTTCATCCTTCTCAACGTAGGCATTATTGACATCCGTAATCTCAAGTTCACCCCTCCCGGAGGGCCTGATGGTGCGGATGATATCAAACACCGATGAGTCATAGGTATAAAGGCCGGTGACTGCATACCGGGATTTGGGTTCAGGGGGTTTTTCCTCGATCGACACGACTTTCGTGTCCTTCAGTTCAGCGACACCGAACCGGAACGCGTCAGGAACCTCCTTTAAGAATATCTTTGCGCCGGAAACAAAACGCTCAACATCATACTTCACATTGTCCTGGAAAATATTGTCACCGAGAATGACCGTCATATCCTCTTTATCGACCCACCGTTCGGCAAGCCCGAGTGCCTGCGCAATACCTCCGGCCTTCTCCTGGATCTGGTAAGTAAACCGGGCCCCCCACTCCTCTCCTGAACCGAGCAGTTCGAGAAAATGACCGGCATGGCCCCGGCCGGAAACTATCATGATCTCCTCAATACCTGCGGAAAGAAGGGTCTGGAGCGGGTAGTAGATCATCGGCCTGTCGTAGACAGGAAGAAGGTGCTTGTTGGTGACCTTGGTGAGCGGGTAGAGCCGAGATCCGGTCCCTCCTGCAAGGATGACGCCCTTCATATGATAATCCCCTGAATTATCCTTTTTTTAAATTATAATCCTTGCCTCAGAACATCGAAAAATGAGCAGATGTTCCCTGGGCAGTAACTCATCTGCCATATTCATGAAGATATTCCTGCAGCGCTTCCAGCCATTGCCGCAGCGGCCGGGTTTTTGTCGACCCGAGCACAGAGTACCTCGGTCTTTTCGCCTTTCGCGGGAATTGCCCCGATGAGCATGGAACGGCGTTGGGGATGATGGCCCGGGCAAACTCGTACCATGAACAGGTCCCGTCATTGGTGACATGGTAAATCCCAGGTTCCCTGTCCACCAGCCCCGCGGATGCAGTCGCAAGATCTTTCGTGTAGGTCGGCCTTCCGAACTGGTCGTTGACCACCCTGACCTCATCCATCTGGCGGGAAAGGGCCAGCATCGTATCAACAAAGTTCCGGCCGTGAGGACCAAAGAGCCACGAGGTGCGGATGATGAGGAAGCGGTCGTGGTTCTCCTGGATGAGGCGTTCGCCGAGCAGTTTCGATTCCCCGTACACGTTGATCGGATCGGGTCTGTCGGACTCGAAATACTCCTCCTTCTCCCCGGAAAAGACGTAGTCCGTGCTGTAGTGGACGAGCAGGGAGCCCGATTCGTGGCACACCGCAGCGATGTGGCCCGGTGCCCGGCCGTTTACATCGAAGGCCTGGTCCCGGTTCTCTTCGCAGCCCTCCACATCGGTATAAGCGGCGGCGTTGATGACAACCGCCGGCTTATGCTCAATGAGAAATGCCCGCATCCGTGCAGCATCGGTGATATCGAACTCCCGGCCTTTGAAAACGGCCCTGGGAAACACCTGCCGGAGGGCATGGCCGAGCATCCCGGAGGCCCCGAAGATGACTACCGGGGATGCTTTAACGGGTGCCACCACCATGCGTTGTCCCTGTACCATTCGACAGTCTCCCGGAGCCCGCCCTCAAACGAGTATCCGGGTTTCCACCCAAGTGATTCCAGTTTCGATGAATCAAGCGAGTAGCGGAAGTCGTGGCCGGGGCGATCCTTCACGTATTCTATGTAAGATTCGTCCCTGCTGGTCTCCGCGAGAATCTTCCGGGTGATCTCGATGTTTGACCGCTCGTTGCCGCTCCCGATATTGTAGATCTCCCCGGGGGTGCCCCTCTCGAGAATGCACTCAATTGCCCGGCAGTGGTCAAGGACATGGATCCAGTCCCGGACGTTTCTTCCCGTGCCGTACACGGGGACCTTCTTACCTTCGAGGAGGTTGGTGATGAAGAGGGGGATCAGCTTCTCCGGGTTCTGGCAGGGGCCGTAGTTGTTGGTGCAGCGGGTGACGATGACCGGGAGGTCATGAGTGATGAAATATGACCGGGCGATCAGGTCAGAGGCGGCCTTGCTTGAGGAGTAGGGACTCGAGGGGTTGAGGGGGTCGCCTTCCCTGAATGAACCGGTCCGGATGCTGCCATACACTTCATCGGTAGAGATGTGGATGAAACGCTTCACATTCGAAGAGAGAGCGGCATCGAGGAGGGTGAACGTTCCAAGCACGTTTGTCCGGATGAAAACAGAGGCATCGGAGATCGAGCGGTCCACGTGGCTTTCAGCGGCAAAATGGATTATGGTCGTGATGTCCTCGTCCCTGATAAGATCCCGTACCAGGACAGGATCGCAGATATCCCCGAAAATGAACCGGTACCGGGGATCATCCTCAATTCCCCGGAGGTTTTCCCGGTTCCCGGCATATGTCAGCTTATCGAGGTTGAAAATGGTTGCCGATGGCCTGTTTTCCAGCAGGTAACGGATAAAATTGCTCCCGATAAAGCCACAGCCGCCGGTAACCAGGATGTTCATTTCAGTCCTCACCCATGCTTCAGTCCCGGGGCAAGACCCCAGTCGTAGGGGATATCCGGGCTGTCAGGAGGGATCCGGAATTCGTCCGGTTCCTGGTAATTATAGGGGAGGTTTGGGACGCTCAGGAAATATGCTGTCTCTGTCCCAATCGCCTTGAACCCGTGGTAGACCCCGGGAGGGACCGCGACCAGGACAGGGTTCTTTTCCCCGATAAAGAGCTCCATGAGGTTTCCCCGCGTTTTGCTCCCCTCGCGGGCGTCATAGAGCACGACCTTCATCATGCCGTGGATGCAGGTGAAGTTGTCGGTCTGCTTTTTGTGGTAATGCCATGCCTTGACAACGTTCGGGTAGGCCGTGGTGAGGTAGACCTGGCCGAAGGTGTCGAAAATATCATCATCACACCTCATGATCTCCATCAGCCACCCCCGCTCATCGGGAATTACTTTCAGGGGCTTTCGGCACACCCCGTCGATTGACGCGTTCATAGGCCTCGCTCTATTTACCGTGAGGTCAGGAAAACCATTAAGGTAATTCATCTTCGTCCGAACCATTATCTTCCCTCACCCTGATTGTTCCCTCATGCCCCCCTCTTCCGGATGTCTTATCTGCCGCGCCCCAATCGAATACCTTGCCGAGCCGGAGGAGATGGAGTGTATCTTTTGCAGGGAAAAGAGCCGCTCCTCCTACCGATGCACGAAAGGCCATTACGTCTGCGACCGCTGCTACCGGATGGGTGCCGAAGACCTGATCGAGTACACCACCACAAGGAGCACTTCGGACAACCCTTTCATCATCGCCGAACCGCTCCTGGAGGCCCCGGTAATCAGGTTGCACGGCCCGGAACACCACTTCCTGGTCCCGGCGGTGCTGATCGCAGCGCTCTACAACCACACCCGGCAGCAGGACAGGAAGGAACGGTGCATCAGGGCCGCCCGCCGCCGGGCTGACTTGGTGAAAGGGGGTTTTTGCGGCATGATGGGGGACTGTGGGGCAGCGCTAGGGACCGGCATCTTCGTGAGCGTTATCGCCGGGGCGACACCGATGTCCCAGGAGGAGTGGAGGCTCTCGAACCTGGTCACGGGGCGGACGCTCGAGGAGATCGCGCTGTACGGAGGCCCCCGGTGCTGCAAGAGAAACACCTTCCTCGCGCTCCGCTCGGCGGTCAGGTTCCTGGAAAAGGAGATGCATATCCGGCTGCCCATGCCCGAGACCATCCGTTGCCGGTTCGGCGCCCGGAGCCAGGATTGCGTGAGGGAGAAATGCCCCTTTTACACGGGCTCATGACGAAAAAGATGCCCGGAGCGCGGGGGGACAGCCTTTCCGGGCGGTCGTGCAGGGATCCCGGGCGAAACCCCCGCCTCAGCGCTTCTCATCCCGGTAGCGCTCGAGGACCTGGCGTATGATCAGGCTCGAGCTGCAGTAAGTATCGCCATCATACTTCCCGATCCTGACCACCTCTGCGGTGATCCCCTGGCCCACAAGGTCTGATCGGAGCTTCTCCGCGTCGAAGTGCTGGTTGAAACCAATGGTGATGATCGCCGGCCGGATCTCCCGGATCGGCCGGAACATGTCGTGGAGGTCACCGAGGACGGCATGGTCGACCGGCTTTAAGGAGGCGACCATCTTCAGCCGCTGGCCCTCGGGGACGATCGGCCGGGGCTTGTGCTTCACGTTGGCGTCCCGGGCAACGATCACGTGCAGCTCGTCTCCAAGCCGCCGCGACTCTTCGAGGTAGTACAGGTGCCCGGTATGGAGGATGTCAAACGTCCCGGTGGCAACCACCCGCTTCATGCCACCACCTCGAGCTCGACCGGCGTCCCGCTGGCCCGGAAGCAGGCCCAGTTCCCCTCGCTGTAGGGGAAGCCGACGATGAGGTGGTATCTCCCGGCCCGCGGGAAGAAGGAGAGGTCGGCATCCGAGGGGATTAGGACGCCGTTTGGGTGGGAGTGGACGCTCCCGGCAAGGTGGGTGTCAAGCGGCATCATGTCAAGGTGAAGGCTTGCCGAGACGCTGGTGCTGGTGGTCCCGGGGAGGAGGTTCAGCTCCTCTATGATCCCCTCGTTCTCCAGAAGCAGCCCGGCATATTCCTGGGGGTGCTGCTCTTTGCCGATCTGCAGCAGGAGGAGGAGGAGATCCTTTCGTATACCCCGTATTCGCATTCTGTCCTTCTTCATTTGGTTAGAATGGAAATTAAACCAGAGGTCGTGGGCAACGGGAATTGTTATCCGCACATCCAGGACGGACCCGTGGCTGTTTTCCACGCGCTGACACCCGGGCTTTTCCTAGAACGGCCCGTCCTGCTCAAAACTCCTCCCGAAACGTATCGCCAGCCCGGCCTTGAACAGCTCCGCTCCCAGGTACGCGGCATGGTCGAGGAGCGAGACATCGCCGTTCTCCTGGATGGTGTGGAAGAGGTCTGCCCAGGAAGTCCCCCGGTAAGCCTTCCCGTGGATAACGGCTACGATCTCCTTTCCCTCGATCCCGATCCGGAAGTTGCCGCAGGGATCGTAGCGGATCTCCCGCGGCATGGACACGATCGGGACGGTGCTCCCGTATTCGACCGGAGGCTCCCTCCTCCGCCGCTTCTCCTTGATCTCCAGTAGGTCGATCCCGAGATCTTTTGGGTAGGGCCTGCCGCGGGCAAGCACCATCATCTCCGTTGCCCGGCGCATCTCTGCAACCGATCCCTTCGTCTTGTCGCTGTGCTCGCTTGAGAAGATGACCGCGGCGTTCACTTCCATGGCCATAGCGGCCAGCAACGCGTTCGCCCCGATGGAATCGGCATCGAGGAGTTCGACCACGTTCCCGGCACCGAAGAAAAGTGGGTAGCCGGCCGGTGAAAAGTTCGAAAGAGCCTCGACCAGCCCCGATCCTGCCGGCGGGAGAAGCGGGTCGGCGATGATGCAGGAGATACCGGCCGCCTCAGCGGCACGGACGTTCCCGGCAAGGGACCGCTCGCCGGGGACCACCACGGCGCAGATCCCCCGCTCAGCAACGAGTCCCCCGACCTCCGGGATGTTCTTCTCGTGCAGGCTCAGCACGAAGTCCGCCCTCCCGAGTGCGGCAGCGATCAGGGCCGGGTCCTGGGTATCCACCGCGAGCGGCCCGGGGATTTCAAAGAGCGCATCAAACACCCGCTCCACGTCCGCGGGAGTGGCATCAAAACCAAACCCGAGATCGACTATGTCTGCACCCGAGGAGAAGTATTCCGTCACCCGGCCGGCGATGTCCGGCTGCCGGTGGGCGTCCATGATCTCGGCAAGGACCTTAATCCGCGAGTTCCCGCCAATCTTCACTCCCCGGATGAGATAGTCGAAATCGGCTTCTTCTTCCCGCTCCATCACCTTCCGCATGGCCTCATCACGGTGGCGCCCGATCAGCAGCTCGTCGGCCGGCACAGTCCGGGAGAGGGTCACGGAGGAAAGGAGCGGGAGGATGAGCTCGAGATCGGCAGCGTGTCGGGGACCGCGAAAGACCGGGACCCCGGTCTCCTTCTCGACTTCTTCAAACGACGCCGTGCTCATGCCTGAGACGAGCACCATGTCATAGGCCCCTTTCCTTACCAGTTCCTTCAGGTGTTCCGGGGCCAGGAACGAGGCGATCTCTCCGGTCACCACCACCTCGGCATCCATCCCTTCGGCCGCCTTTCTCACGATACCAGCGGTCGACGAACCGGTGGGAAGGAGGAGGCGCATGATAAAGGAGAGTATTGAAAGGCCAGGAATTTATATCCTCACCGGCCCGGGAAGATCCTTTTTTTTAGTCCAGGGAATGAGGAGTCCTTCGTGCTGTAATCCCTCACCCGGAAAAACCGGATTCTCTAATATCAAGGAAGAAGACAGTATTACAAAACCATGCTCGCCTGCGACCTGCACGTCCATACCAGTTTTTCGAAAGACGGCGAGAGCAGCGTGGAAGAGGTCATCTTTCGGGCAGAAGCGGCCGGCCTTGATGCCATCGCCATCACCGACCACGACACCGTCCAGGGTGCACTGGCGGCCCTCAAAGTCCCCACCCGGCTGGTCATCATCCCCGGAATCGAGATCTCCACCCGCCAGGGACACCTTATCGCGCTCGGGATCACCGAGAAGATCCCCTCGGGAATGGACGTGATCGACACCATCACCCTTGCCCGGCAGAAGGGAGCGCTCCTCATCCTCCCCCACCCCTACCACATCTGGCGGCACGGGGTGGGCAGGAGGCTCCGCTCTGCCCTCTATGCCGTAGACGCGATCGAGGTCTTCAACAGCCGCTACATCGTGGGCTCGGCAAACATCAAGGCGGCGAGAATGGCCCGGCGCATCGGGAAGCCCTCTGTCGGTGGATCAGATGCCCACAATGCCCGTTACATCGGGTTTGGCCAAACGCTGGTCGACGCCGATCGGACGGTTGAATCGATCCTGCAGGCCATCAGGGAGGGAAAGACCACACCCGCCGGGAAGATGACCCCCCTCCCGAGCTATACCCGGCAGACGCTCCGGAACACATGGAAGAAGTTCAGGCGGCGGATGTACCACCGGTAAGGCTTGCCTTCCGGACAGCATACCTGGGCGACCGGTTCGCCGGCTCGCAGGTCCAGGCCGAAGACCGGACGGTCGAGGGAGAGTTCATCGCTGCCTGCCGGCGGTCGGAGCTCTTCGACGATCCCCGGGAAGCCCGGTTCCTCGCTGCCGGGAGGACCGACCGCGGGGTGCACGCCCGCGGGCAGGTCTACGCGTTTTCCACTTCGTTTCCCGAGCGGGCGATCGCCGCCCTTCCCTGGCAGGTCCCAAAGGACATCCTGCTCACCGGGTATGCGGTGGTGGATCCCGCTTTCCATCCAAGGTACCGGGCTTTGCACCGGACCTACCGCTACTACTTCGGGAAGTGTGGTCTTTCCCTTGATGCGATGAACGATGCAGCAGCACGGTTTCCCGGCAGGCACGACTTCTCGGGTTTCGCCAGGGTCGAAGGAAAAGACCCGGTCCGGACCGTGCTTTCCTGCCGGGTATTCGATGACCACGGTCTTTTCTGCTTCGAGGTGACCGCGGAAAGCTTCCTCTGGCACATGGTCCGGTACATGGCATCCGCCCTGCTCCTCGTTGAAGAAGGGAAGTGGGATGCGGGCACTATCGACAGGCGGCTGAACGGCGAAAAGACCTGTCCGCTCTCCCCCGCCCCTCCATCCGGGCTCGTCCTCTGGGAAGTTGACTGCGGGATATCGTTCGAGCCGCTCCTCCAGGAAAGCCGATCTAAGAAGTTCGTGCAGGACAGGAGAGAATACCACGCGGTCATGGCAAGGATCTGCGAGATGCTCTTCTGATACCGGTTTTTGAAGACCTGCCTCTTCGATGTGTTGATTCCTGACACGCGGGAGAAGATACGCGCGGCGGCACCGTGACACCGGGTCCCCTTCCTGCACCTTGATAAAGGCATCGGCAGAATGCCTGGTACAGACCATGGCCACCTTCACCTGCACCCGGTGTGGGAAGTGCTGCATCAGCCTTGGGCGGCATATCCGGATCGAGCGGAGCCTCTCATCGGTACAGCACTACGTCCGGAACGCGATCTCCGGAGAGGTCATGATAGTGACCATCCACCCGGACAGTCGAGATCTTTTTTCAGAAGAACCAGAAGAGGGGTGGTGCCCGTTTCTTCGGAGAGAACAGGACGGGCGCTTCACCTGCACCATCTACGAGAACCGGCCGGCCGTCTGCCGGAATTTCCGGTGCCTCACCATGGTCATTTCCGGCCCGGATGGGACAGAAGTGGGGCAGATCGTGGGCAAGGCCACCATCACCACCAGGGACGCTGCACTGAAAGAACTGTGGAACAACCTGAAAAAACAGTTTCTATTCGGCGAGCCGGGATGGTTTGAGCACATGCAAAAAGGACTGGTAGCGCACGGCTATACCCTCGAGGCTGTGACCTGATACGCCGGATAGTACCTTTTTTACCGGTATAATGCCAACCTTGTTCCCGGATTTACAATGACCGAGATCCCAAAAGAGGAGTATATTCTCAAGTGTACTTCGGCCTGTGCAGGATGCCCATCCTCGATCGCGCTTCGGTACGTGCTCAAGGCAGCCGGGCCCGAAACCGTTCTCGTGGTCCCTGCCTGCTGCACGAGCGTCATCCAGGGGGCATACCCGAATACGGCCATGAACGTCCCGGTATACAACGTGGCCTTCGCTGCCGCAGCGGCATGCGCATCGGGGATGAGCGAGGCCTACCGGAAAGCGGGCAGGAAGACCCACGTGATCGTCTATGCCGGAGACGGTGGGACCGTGGACATCGGCATCCAGGCCCTGTCAGGGGCGCTTGAACGGGAGACCGATTTCCTGTACATCTGCTACGACAACGAGGCATACGGGAACACCGGCATGCAGCGCTCCGGCTCGACTCCGGCCGGGGCCCGCACCACCACCACCCCGGGCGGCAAGATCCATGCCAAGAAGGATCTCGATGGCATCGTTGCCGCTCACAACCCCCCGTACATGGCAACAGCATGCGTTGCCTACCCGCAGGACATCTTCAAGAAAGTCCGGAAAGCCCTCTCCATCCGTGGGCCGTCGTTCATCCACATCCTTGCCCCCTGCCCGCCGGGCTGGCGGTTTTCCTCGGACATGACTATCGAGATGGGGAAACTCGCCGTCAGGTCCGGGATGTGGATCCTGTACGAGCGGGAGCACGGGAAGGTTTCCATCAACGGGGTCTCGAAGGCGGCGCTGAAAAAGCCCCTCCCGCTGGAGGAGTACCTTGCCCCCCAGGGGAGGTTCAAGGGGATCAGCCAGCAGGCTATCGATTCACTCATCTCCCAGCGGGACCGGGTGGCGCAGCGGCTTTTGAAGGAGGATGAAGGTATATGCTGACCATCGCCACCGGCAACAAGGCCGTCGCGGCTGCGGTAAAGGAGGCCCGGCCGGAGGTTGTCGCCGCATACCCCATCACCCCCCAGACCGAGATCGTGGAACAGATCGCCGAGTACGTGGCATCAGGAGAACTCGACTGCCGCTACATCCCCGTGGAGAGCGAACACTCGGCCATGGCCGCATGCATCGGGGCCAGCGCTACCGGGGTGAGGACTTTTACCGCCACAAGCTCCCACGGGCTTATGTACATGCACGAGATGGTCAACTGGGCGGCCGGGGCCCGTCTTCCCATCGTGATGGCCAATGTCAACCGGGCGCTCGGCCCGGGGTGGAACGTCTGGGCGGAGCACACGGACTCCCTCCAGGAACGGGACACCGGGTGGCTGCAGGTCTATGTCAGCACCGTCCAGGAAGCCTACGATGCGACCATCATGGCTTTCAGGATCGCCGAGCACCGCGATGTGCTGCTGCCGGTCATGATCAACCTCGACGGGTTTGTCCTCTCCCACAGCATGCAGCGGCTCGAAACCCTGCATCCCGGCGACTTCATCCCCCCGGTCAATCTCCCCCATGCCATCGATACCGCGAACCCGGCAGGATACGGGACGCTGACCGGGCCGGACGACTATTTCAGGTTCCGGTGGGATATCGAGCGGTCCATGCGCCGGTCGGTCGGGGTCATTGCTGAGACGGAACAGGAGTTTGCAGACCGGTTCGGGCGCAGCTTTGGCCCGGCCCAGGAATACAGGTGCGAGGATGCCGATGTGCTGGTGATCGCCATGGGCACGCTTGCCAAGGAGGCCGAGGTTGCCATCGACAGGCTCCGCGACGAGGGTATACGGGCAGGATCGCTCCGGATCCGCTGGCTCCGGCCATTCCCGGAACTTGACCTGGACGGCCGCGACCTGGTGGTAATCGACCGCGACTATTCGTTTGGGTTCGGGGGGATCCTCGCCCAGAGCCTGAAGAGCAGGTACCGGGTCGATCCCTACTCTGTTATCGCCGGGCTTGGCGGCCAGGAAGTCACCTTTGACGACATCGCATCGTTTGTCCGGGAGCGAAAACCCGGTGAAGAAAGGTGGTTTGGGGTGAGTGACGATGTATGAGATCCGGATCCACTCCCGCGGAGGACAGGGAGGGGTGACCGCCGCACGGATGCTGGCGCTGGCCGCGTTCCACGACGGCAAGTATGCCACCGCCTGCCCGTTCTACGGGGCCGAACGGCGGGGGGCGCCTGTGGTCTCCTACGTCCGGATCGATGACCACCCGATCAGGGTCTACAGCCAGATCCGGAGCCCTGACCTTGTGGTGATCCTCGATACGAGCGTCATGGACGTGGTCGATGTCTTCCATGGACTGAAGCCCGATGGTAAAGTGATCATGAATGCAACCGGGACAAGGGAGGTTTCCGGCCATGTCACCTACGCAGTCGACCTGACCGGGATCGCGCTCTCCCTCAACCTGGTGATTGCCGGAAGCCCGATCCTGAATACACCGGTACTCGGTGCACTGGCAAAGTTGGAGATAATCTCGATGGACTCTGCAAAGAAAGCGATATCCGATATGTTTTCCGATGACCGGAACACCAGGGCGGCCGAAGCCGCCTACCAGGAGCTGGTGCTATGAGCGGGCACCTGGCCATGAGCAGGCCAAAGCAGGGGTCATCGGGAAAGACCGGGTCCTGGCGGGTGTTCCGGCCCGTGGTGGACAGGGAGAAATGCAATGCCTGCGGCCTCTGCGCGATGTACTGCCCGGATGCGGCCATCAGCGAGGATCTCGAGGTCGATCTTGATTTTTGCAAGGGTTGTGGGATCTGCGCCCGCGAGTGCCCGAAGAAAGCGATTTCCATGGAGCGGGAAGAAAAGTAGGTTATTCTTCGATCGGGCACTGGCCGATATACTCGAGATCGAACTTGTAGAAGTGGGTGAAGTCACAGTTGCGGCACCGGACGGTGAAGTGGTTGCACCCGATGGTCAGGTCATGGGGACCGGTGACCCGGCAGTGCCGGCAGGCTGCCATGGTGACCAGCTGCCAGACATCGAAGCACCCGATCGGCGTGTAACTCCCGGCTTTTGCCACGTCCTCGATCCGGGGGACAAATATCCGGGTGGCGCCACAGTTCTGGCAGATGACCTGTGCCTGGTAGGGGACCGCCTTGATTACCTGGTCGGATTCCTCCCCGCAATTGTAGCACGTGGTCCGGTACCTGGTGAATATGAACCGGTCCATCATGTATGATAATTCTGGGATCGGTCTATAAGAAAGTAGCCCCTGTTTCCCGGCCGATGGTGAACCGGTCCGCTACTCGAGACCGGCCGCGGATCCGGGGTTTGGCCACCCGGCTCCCAATGTATGAACTACCGAGCTCCCGGGCGAAGATGAACCGGTTCGTCAGGCGTGATCAATAAGGAAGTTATCCCGGCTTTCAGGCAAAAAAAGGTATGGTGCTGGTGGAAACGACGGTGGATCTAGTAATCCATGCCACCCATGCCACCCATGCCACCCATGCCACCCATGCCGCCCATGCCACCCGGGGGCATGCCTCCTTCCGGTGGGGCTGCAGTCTTGGATGCGGCGATGACATCGTCGATCCGGAGGATCATGACTGCTGCCTCGGTAGCGCTGGCGATGGCCTGGGTCTTGACCCTGAGGGGCTCGACTACGCCGGCCTTGAGCATGTCCTCGGCCTTGCCCTCGAACACGTTCAGCCCCACGGTCTTCTTCCCCTTCTCGTGAGCGGCCCGGAGCTCGACCAGCATGTCGATCGGGTCGAGCCCTGCGTTCTCAGCGAGCGTCCTTGGGATGATCTCGAGGGCGTTGGCGAAAGCCTCGATGGCCAGCTGGGCACGGCCGCCCACGCTTGCCGCGTATTCCCGAAGCCGGAGCGAGAGCTCGATCTCAGGCGATCCGCCGCCAGCTACCAGTTTCTTGTCCTCAAAGACCACGCCGACGACCCGGAGTGCGTCATCGACGGCGCGCTCGATCTCGTCGACCACGTGCTCGGTCCCGCCGCGGACGATGATCGAGACCGCTTTTGGGTTCTTGCACTCCACCACGAAGATCATCTCCTCGCCTGAGACCTTCTTCTCCTCGACGAGCCCTGCCCACCCGAGTTCATCGCCGCTGATGGCATCGATGCTCGAGATGAGGCTTCCGCCGGTCGCCCGGGCAAGCTTCTCCATGTCGCTCTTCTTGACCCGCCGTACGGCGAAGACGCCGGCCTTGGCAAGGTAGTGCTGGGCGATGTCATCGATTCCCTTCTGGCAGAAGAGGACGTTTGCACCGGAGGCGATGATCTTGTCGACAATGTTCTTGATCATCCGCTCTTCTTCGTCAAGGAAGGCCTGGAGCTGGTCGGGGCTGGTGATGTTGATCTCGGCATCCACCTCGGTCTTCTTGAACTCGACCGCTGCGTTCAGGAGGAGGATCTTTGCATCCTTCACCTTTCTCGGCATGGCCGGGTGCAACCGCTCCTTGTCGATCAGGACCCCTTCCACGATCTCGGAATCGTCGATGGACCCGCCGACTTTCTTCTCGACCTTGATGTTGTCCTTGTCGACCGTCCCGTCTTCATCGGCCACCATGGTGACCGCCCTGACCACGAGCTCGCACATCTTCTCCTTGTTTGACTCCGCACCTTTGCCAGTCATGGCCGTCTCGGCGATCTTCCGGAGCATGGCGCTGTCGGATCCCTTGATGGCGATGGCGATGCTGTTCAGGATCTCCCGGGCATTCTCGGATGCCTGGCGGTATCCCTGGGCGATGACCGTAGGGTGAACATCCTGCTCGAGCAGGTCCTCGGCCCGCTTCAGGAGCTCGCCGGCAATTACCACCGCCGTGGTGGTCCCGTCGCCGACCTCGTCATCCTGGGTCTTTGCGATCTCCACCATCATCTTGGCTGCAGGGTGCTCGATGTCCATCTCTTTTAAGATGGTGACCCCATCGTTGGTGATGACGACATCCCCGATGGTGTCGACGAGCATCTTGTCCATGCCCTTCGGCCCGAGCGTGGTCCGTACGGCGCTTGCCACCGCCTTTGCGGCAGTGATGTTCATGCCCTGTGCATCGCGTCCACGGGTGCGTGAACTTCCTTCTTTCAGGATAAGAATTGGTTGTCCTCCAAGCTGCTGTGACATGGTATTCACCACTTTGTAGCGATAAAATTGGTTTGTGGTTCTATATAAAAATTATGAATCGTGGCCGTGATATGGAAAAGGCCGCCGACGGATCTTCCGGCGCGTTATGCATCGCGGTTGATCCGCGCAAGACCCGGATCGTTTCCATTAAAGGGTGGTTACCGACCTTAAGGCAATAGTTCCTTTATTCTCCTTTCGGCGACCTTGCAATATTTCCCTGATACGTCTATCCCGATATAATCCCGGTGGAGCCGTTTTGCAACAACCGATGTGGTCCCGACCCCGTTGAATGGGTCAAGTATTATGTCGCCCTCGTAACTGAACAATTTTAAAACCCGTTCAACCAGTTCCTGGGGAAACATTGCCGGGTGATCATACGCATCCATCCTCCTTTCAGGTGAAATTGACCACTTTGCAACGACCCATTTTTTGAATTCCTCGCCATTAATATCAATATTCTCCGGTTTCCCCTCTTTTTTCAGGTCTCCTTTGGCAAATATCTCCAGGAATTCCCATGTATACTTGAGATAGGGGCTGCTCGGGCTTTTCCAGCTCCCCCAGGCCGTGTATTTACAGTTATAATTATTCTTCTCCCAGAGGATTTCTCCCTTCCATATGAGTTTTTTATCCATGAGATGGCTGGAGATTATATGGTGGCTCGGGATGTAGTCTGAAAATAACGGCTGGATATTAATCACAATCCTTCCGCCATATTTCAAAACCCGGGTACACTCATCAAAAATCCTGAACAGCTTGGCAAAATATTCCTCCCAGTTTATTCCATCCTGTGACGTGTCGTAACCCAGCCCAAAGTTGTAGGGAGGTGAAGTGACAACCAGGTCAATGCAGTTGGAGGGGAGTTTCTTAAGCTCTGCTTCACTATCCCCGGCAATTATCCTGTTTCTGAACTCTTCGGGCAGTTCGTTGCTGGTCCTGTCAAATACATTTCCTTCGGCATAATAATGGGACCCGCGGTTTTTGACTTTATTCTGCCTGTTTTCTACTTTGCGCTCCTTGTTATAATCGACATAAATGCGTTTTTTTCCTTTTATCCCGTAACTGCGGATACTTTCGATCCTTCCAAGCAAATCGGTGAGTAACTGGTTGACCCGGGTATATCTTTCCGGTTGCCCTCTTTCGCGCTCAATGGACGAGAAAACAGATTTCCTGAATGCCTCAAGATCCAGGGACTTGAGGTAGAAGTGTAAATAGTTGTCATCGATTTCAAAAATAAAGCCACTTTTTTTGGGTTTTCTCTCTATTGAGGCGATCAATGCCTGTTCAGGTCCGGTGAGGCGATCTTTCAGTGGAAGGGAGAGCAGGATATATTGTGATTTCCACCCGGGGTTTGACTTTATCGGGGTTGAAGGATTGTCAGCTGGCGTTTCCGGCATTACCCCCACTTTTGGAGGATGGAATATCAATACTTATGCTATTTTTCTCAGGGATATAGACCTGCTTTTTCGTGTTGCCTTCAGACAGATCGATCAGCTTCACTGGAAAACAGGCAGTGCGACTCCCAATCAACCATCGAAACGACTGGTTTTCTGTTTAACCGGCAGGACCGGGACTATCGATCATCTCGATCAGCTCTTCTCCATCGGCAACCCGGTGCAGGCACTGCTCTCCGATTACCAGCGTACTCCCGATCTTTTTCTGCTTGTAGTAGTCGGTGATCACGCACATGGCATGTGACCCGGTCACCTGCGAGATGTTCCCGATCAGCGCAGCGCGCCTGACCACTTTGTTCGCCTCGCCGTAACCGGTCAGGATGGTATGGTCGGAGAACTCGATCAGTGCCTGGAACGGGGCCCGCTGCAGGGTGTGAAGCTTCATGCCAATCCGTTCGAGGAACCCCATCGGGAGATCGTCTGCCTGCTGCGGCTCGTCAGGGAAGTGGGGCTCGTGCTTCATGAGGTCGATAGCCCGGACCAGTGCGGCATCAAAGATCTCCTCGATCCTGAGGGCGATATCGAGCGTCGTCCCCATCCCGCTCTCGTACTTGCTGATGGTCCGCCGGGATACCCCGAGCAGGTTTCCAAGGTCGCCAAGCGAGAGGTTTCGCCGCTCCCGTTCCTCGCGGAGCACTTCGCCGTTGATGTTGACATACAGGCCTCCGGGTGAAGCATAGACCAGGGGAGGTACCTGCTCGACAAGGGAATCGTAGAGGGTCGCAACGCTGACTGCGTAGATCCCGTAGCGAACGTAGACCGCGCCCCGCTCCAGCTCGGCATCCCTCGCCCGCTCCCCGATGATGAGGGGCGAGCCCTTCAGGTAAAGGGAGATCTGGTCGAGGTCGCGGGCAGTCTCTTCGCTCACGCTGTCGATGTGAGAGACGACCTTGATGATGAGGAGGGTCTCCCGGTTGCTGGCGATGAGGTCGAAGCTCCGCGGCCGCATGGAGAAGCGTTCCGAGACCCGGAACCGGGCCATGAGCAGGACGGAGATGACCATCTGGAGGAGGCGATCCTGTGACATTTCTCCTTTGAGAATGGATATAGCGCCCTGCATTATAAATAATGGTGCAGGATGCGGATCGGCATCGACGATACGGATTCCCCGGCCGGGATGTGCACGACTTACCTCGGGGCAGTGCTGGCCCGGAGGCTGGATGAAGCAGGGATTCGGGTGGAAGAGATCAGACTCGTCCGCTTAAACCCCAATGTCGTCCACAAGACCCGGGGGAATGCCGCGGTCTGCATCGAGTGTACGGGCGATCCCGGTACGGCATTTTCCATTGCCTGCCGCCTGGTCGATGATCTTGCCGAGCTGTCTTTCGATGAGACCAATCCCGGGGTAGTCGTGGCAGACCGTCCACTCCCTTCAAGGTTCTACAAAAAGGCCGTGCAGGACTTCTGCAGGATCGACGAGGCGGTTGCACTGCTCGAGGAAGAGGGCGCCCTCTTCCGGGGCTACAAGAACCAGAGGGGCCTGATCGGGGCGGCAGCAGCCGCGGCCTCTGCATTTGACGATGCCACCTGGGAACTCCTCGCTTACCGATCTCCGGGACGGTGGGGGACCCCCCGCCTGGTCGACCGGCAGAGCGTCTTTACCGCGGATTGCGAGACCTGGCCCCATACCTGGGACACGGTCGACCGGGAATACGGCCTCGTTGTCTGCGTGCCCCATACACCGGACCCGGTGCTCTTCGGGATCCGGGGAGACTCGCCGGGTTCTGTGAAAAAAGCCAGGGGGTATGTCCTGTCCGAGCCGCCCGGAATCGAGCAGGTCTTTCTCACCAACCAGGGAACCGATGCCCATCTCATTTCCGGCCGGATCGGGCACCTGAAAGAAGGCTGTTCCTACCTGCTATGCGGCACGGTCACATCACCGCCCGTCACCGGGGCAGGAGGACATGTCTCCTTTTCTCTTGGTGATGGAGAAGGATCGGTGCGCTGCATGGCCTACGAGCCGACCAGAGGGTTTCGCGATACAGTCAGGCTCCTTTTTCCCGGCGACGAGGTCACCGTTGCCGGGAGTTACAAGCGGCAGAGCATCAACCTTGAAAAGATCCTCGTCAGCGCTGTTGTACCGGTGGTCCGGACCCGTCCGCCACGCTGCGCTGCCTGCGGAAAACGGATGACCAGCGCGGGCACCGGGAAAGGATACAAGTGCCGGGAATGTGGCAGGCGGTCCCGGGAGCCGGAACGGTCGGTAATCGAGCGGGAAATCGCCTGCGGGTGGTACGAAGTGCCGCCGTCTGCCCGCCGCCACCTCGCCCGGCCTCTGGTGCGGGGGCCACCTGGCCATGAGGGAACGCAGTTATAACCCATCAGGCATCTTATGATCCTCTCATGGAATGCGGGGACCCGGTCGAGCAGGTCGCGATCCGTCCCGGGATGAGCGTGAACGAGCTCGTTGTGCAGCTCTCCCGGGCCGGGGCCTACAACGGCGGGGCGCTGGGACGGGCGGCCGATATCTGTGAACGGATGCTCCGGGACCCGGAGGTCACCAAGTTTTTCGGGCTGGCCGGGGCGATGGTCCCTGCCGGCATGGGGGCGATCGTTTCCGATCTTATCGCCGCCGGACACATCGATATCCTGGTAAGCACAGGGGCAAACCTCACCCATGACATCATCGAGGCCCTGGGGTGCCGGCACTACCACGGCTCCGCGGTATGCTCTGATACAGATCTCCGGGACGAGGAGATCAACCGCATCTACGACGTGTTTCTTCCAAGCGATGCCTTCATCGTCTTCGAGGAGTTCATCCAGGAAAGCCTTTCCCTCCTCGACCCGGGCGCGACCTACCCCATCTGTGAACTCCTCTCCCTGCTTGGCCGGCGGCTCGGCCGCGGTATCCTGGCCACCGCTGCACAAAACGGGGTCCCGGTATTCTGCCCGGCGGTGGCCGACTCGATGATCGGGCTCCAGTGCTGGCTCTACTCCCAGACAGGGAAGATCTCGGTCGACGCGTTTCTCGACATGAAGGCCCTCCTCGATATCTGTTTCTCGGCAAAACGGGCCGGGGCGCTGCTGGTGGGCGGCGGGGTGCCGAAGAACTTCATCTTCCAGGGCATGCTGATGACTCCGAACGGGTTTTCTTACGCCGTCCAGCTGACCGGTGACCGGCCCGACCTCGGGGGACTCTCCGGCGCAACGCTTGACGAGGCCCGGTCGTGGGGCAAGGTAAGCAAAGAGGCGGCAGCGGTGACCGTGTACGGCGATGCGACCATCACCCTCCCCGTCCTCGTGGCGGCGGTCATGGAGCGGATGGCGAAATGACCGCGCTGATCCTCGCCCTAGATGTCGAGGGCCGGGAAGAGGCGCTCCGGGTTGCCGGGCTGTGCGCCCCGCATATCGATGCCATCAAGGTCGGCTACCCCCTGGTGCTCTCCACAGGACTCCCTTTTGCCCGGGAGCTTGCAGACTTCGGCCTGCCGCTCATCGCCGACTTCAAGGTGGCCGACATCCCGAACACCAACATCCTGATTGCCCGGCAGGTGTTCGACCACGGGTTCTCGGCGATCATCTGCCACGGTTTTTGCGGCAGCGATTCGGTCAGGGCATGCACCGGTGTCGCCCATGATGCCGGGGGTGAATGCTACGTGGTGGCCGAGATGAGCCATCCCGGGGCAGAAGAGTTCTTCCACGGCGGCACCGCGGAACGTATCGCCGCGCTTGCCGCCTGGATTGGGGCGGACGGCATCATCGCCCCGGCCACCCGCCCTGACCGGGTCGTGGTGCTCCGGCAGATCATCGGGGAAAAGAAGATCTACTCCCCGGGGGTCGGGGCCCAGGGCGGCAATGCCGAAAGCCTTGCCGGGCTAGTGGACGGCATTATTGTCGGCAGGCAGATCTACGGGGCTCCTGATCCGGCAGCAGCCGCAATGCAGTTCGCACCGTTCCGCCGATGATGAAAATCCTGAACCTGATCCGGTGATGACCCCTATGAGTCAACTGAGGCGGACCGGAACCTTTTCTCAACTTTGACCAATTCCCAAAGTTTAAATCGGAAATGGAACATTTTACTGTATGCAATGGACTGAAGAACAAAAACGCCTGGCACAACAATACAGGCGCCTCGCGGATATCCCTCCACAAGAGCGGCGCTACAAGTGCCATACCTGCCACCTCATAGTCGATACCACCCCCTGTCCCAACTGCGGCGATGAACACCCGGTGATCATGTGCCCCCTCGACCACTGCCACTGCTCCCACGATATCGTCTCCGGGATCGAGTACTGCCCGCTTTGCGGAGAGCCGGTCTGCCCGGAGTGCGGATGCCATGACGTGGTCCAGATAAGCCGGGTGACCGGGTACCTCCAGGAAGTATCGGGGTGGAATGCCGGGAAACAGCAGGAACTCAAGGACCGGGTACGCTACAACATAGCATGAGGTATTACCTCCGGGACAGGACCCTCATCATCCGGGGAAACTTCAGGGCGGCGAGCACGGGGATCGGTGGTGGGATCGGGTCGGTCAGCACGCTCCTGAACCATTCCGTCCCGCCGGAATGGGACCATGACGACCCGGCACGCGATCTCCGGACGATCATTGCCCGCAATGGCCTCCCGCCGGATTACTACGGGCTGATGACCGCCGTGGAGATGAGGAACCTCTGTGTATTCCAGTATGATTTCATCACCGCTTTTATCACCGCCGGGATCCGTAACCATGAAGATCCCGGTCCCGGGACCATCAATATAATCATCACCAGCAGGGAGGGGATGGCCGATGCCGCCCTGCTTGGGGGAATCATCACCGCCACGGAGGCCAAGGTCCTCTCGCTTTCGGAGAACGGCTACGACCTGACCGGGACGCCGACCGATGCGGTCATCGTTGCCTCGGAAGGCGATGTCGTGCACCAGTATGCCGGACCGGTCACCGGGGTCGGGAGGCGGGTGCGCCATGCGGTCGCCTTCGGTGTGGCCGCTGCAATGAAACGGCACGAAGGGGCGGTGGTCCGGGATGCACCTTCCTTCTTCATCTTCTCGCGCTACGGCGGGGAGCACTGGGTGGAGTGGGAGCCGGAGAACTGCCCCTACTACCCCTGTCACTTCGAAGGCCAGCGGTGCGACTTCTGCTACTGCCCCTTCTACCCCTGCGGTGACGAATCGCTCGGGCAGTGGGTCGGGAGCTCGACCCTGAACGGAATGGTCTGGAACTGCGCCTCCTGCACGCTCCTGCACGAACCGGAGATTACCGAATACCTGCTGCGAAACCCCGGGGCAACGCTCCGGGAGCTCAAAGCCCGGAAGAAGCGGATACAGGAACAGGGCCGCTCATCTCCCTGAGGGCCTTCGTGATGTGGCGGGGAAAAACAGAGGGGGTTATGCCGGGATGCCCAGTGCAGCGGTGAGCTCTTCCAGGGGAATGCCGTGGACCATCGCTGCCTCGCGGATGGTCTCTCCGCGGGCGATCGCGCACCCGACGCAGCCCATCCCGAACTTGAAGAGCACTGCCGCTGCTTCCGGCTTTGTTTTCAAAAGATCGTAAATCGTGCTGTCTGCCGTTATTTCCATACCTCAGATGTTTGCGGATACAGGTACTTAAAACTGCAGCTGCGTGACAGTTTCACCACCCGCCCGCATCCTTTATCATGGTAATGCTGGCCAGCTCTCTATGGAGATGTAAGAGTATGGACTATTCCGATACCGCAACCAGAATCTCCCTGAACGTGAAAGCAAAGGGCCATGAGGCCGACCCGGTAAAGATCGCAGGAAAACTCCGCCGCCTCGTCGAAGAGTTCGGCGTCCCCCCGGGAGAGGCGGAACGGACGGTGCTAAACGAGCTTGCCCGGGAATTCTCCCTGAACGGGCTTGGAACCCCGGGCGGCGAGGAAAAGGGCCTGAATGCACTTCTCCCCGGGGAATGGGCCACCGTGGAGGCAAAGGTCGTCTCGCTCACGAGCTCCCCCTCGCCAGCCATTGCCCAGAGCGGCATCCTCGCTGATTCGACGGGTGCCGTCCGTTTCGTGGTATGGGCCAAGGCGAATGCGCCGCTCCTCGAAGACGGAAAGTGGTACAGGTTCGAATCCGCCGTGGTTGACGAGTACCGGGGCTCTCTCAACCTGAAGATCCACTCCGGAACAGTCATCCGCGGGATATCCCGGGACACGGTCCTGATCCCCGCCATCACCCCAATCGCCGACCTCACTCCCGGCATCGGGAGCGTGAAGGCCAAGGTGATCCAGGAGTGGGACGTCACCCACGACCGTATGCACCAGAGCGGTCTCCTTGCCGACCAGAGCGGGACGGTCAAGTTCGTCATCTGGAAAGAAGAGGGAAAAGAACGGCTCGTCCCGGGCACGGTATATTCCCTCTACTATGCCATGGTCGACGAGTTTTCCGGCCGCTACTCGCTCAACCTGAATTCCGCAACCGTGGTCCCCGAAGAGGGGGACATCGCGGTCATCAGCGGGGATACCAGTTTTGCCGGGGCGCTCGTCCACATCGCCCCGGGATCTGGCCTGATCAAGCGGTGCCCGGTGGAAGGGTGCAACCGCGTACTCTCCCGGCAGAACTACTGCCCGGTTCACGAGATCCAGCCCGGGTTCCTCTATGACCTCCGGATCAAGGGCTGGCTCGATGACGGGAAGGTGACCAAGGATATCCTCATCCAGCGGGAGGTTGCCGAGCAGCTGGTCGGGATGTCCATGGACCAGGCAAAGGAACTCGCCGAGAACAACCCGCTTGGGACAGACGAGGTCTTCCTCAGGTTCCGGGAACGCATCCTCGGCCGCTACCTGGTCTGCACCGGCAGGGAGATCGATTCCCGCATGCTGGTGAAGTCCTGCGAGGTTCTCCGGTTCAACCCCGAAGAGATTGCAGCGCTCCTGAACCGCGCCGGGGGGTCGCCATGATGGCCTCGCCGGCAAAGGGCGGTTTTTTCCGCCGCGATTTCGAACGGGAACCGGCAAGGAGGGTCTTTGCCGGGGAACTGCGGGAGAGCAGGATTCACTTCCGCGAGGGTGATGATGAGAAGAGTCCCACGTATGTCCTGCTCCCGACCGGCGAGCGCTGCAACCGCGTCTTCCTGGTGGGTACCCTTACCGAGAAGAAGAAGCAGGGTGACCAGAACCTCTTCTACCGGGCACGGGTGATCGACCCTTCCGGGACCTTCTTCATCATGGCCGGGAGCTACCAGCCCGAGGCCATGCAGCAGATCGCCCGGATCGAGCCCCCGGCATTCGTGGCCGTGGTGGGAAAACCAAACGTGTACGAGACCCCGGACGGGGCGGCGCTGGTATCGGTCCGTTGCGAATCGGTTACCGCGGTGGACAAGGACACACGCGACCGCTGGGTGCTTGACTGCGCAAAGGCAACGCTCGACCGGATCGATTCTCTCGGAACGACCCCGGACGGGCAGCGTGCCGTGCAGGAATACCAGACCGACCCGGCACTCTTCCGGAAACTGGTGTACGAGGCCCTCTCCCAGCTTTCACTGTGAGTGCGGTACTCCGCAACCTTTATTTTTTATCCGCGAATATCTCCGCGTCATGGATGAAAAGGAATTGCGCAACCTGCTCGAGGGCCTTGACCTGAAGACACTGAAGGATGCGGCAAAAGCCCAGGGGATCAAGCCCGGGCGCTGCCCGACAAAGCTCTCGATCGCCCGGATGCTCCCCGAAGATTCGCTCCGGGCGCTGGCCAGGAAGTAGGACTATTCGGTGTGGATGACCTGGACGGGGCACATGTCGGCGGCATCCTTCACCGCTTCCTCAAGCTCCGGGGGAACCGTCCCCTCGTCCAGTTTCCCGTCGGCCCTGTGCCTCTCCACTACCTGAGAGAGGGCATCCTTTTTTCCAAGTTCAAAAAATTCAGGACAGATATCGACACACGTGCCGCAGCTTACGCATTCTTCGCGGATGATTCTGACTTTCATGCCGGTGTGCTCCTGTGCCAGTATTCGGCCGGGTATGAGAAAAAAGATATGCCGGTCAGGAGGTTGTCGATTTCCAGGACCCGACTACTTCCGATCCCTCGACGAATACCAGGCCGTGGCTCCGGGCATATGCCCGGGCGTCGGCCTTGGAGAGCGCGGTGCCGGACCGTTCATCGAGCATCTCGCAGATGGTGATCGCCGGGGTGATCCCGGCCATGGTTGCAAGGGCTATGGAGAGCTCGGTCTGGCCCCTCCGCTGGTCGAGGAGCTTCTCGTCGGCCCTGAGAAGCGCGACATGCCCCGGGGAGCGGAACTGGGAATGGAAGTCCTCCCCTCCACCGTTCATGCTCATCCTGACCTGGTCGGCGACAGCCCTGATGGTCAGGGCACGATCGTTGTCGGTCACCCCAGTCCAGGTGTCGCGGTGGTTGACCCACAGTGAGAAGGACGAGCGGTTCTTCGGGTCATAGGGTACCTGCCCGACCATTCCCGCCATGCCCGGGCAGGATCGGAGGAGATCGGTGGCAAACGGGAGGCCGAGCCGGTTCGCGGCGCCTGCCGGAATGGCCGTGCAGATCAGTCCGCCACCATCCCGGCGCATGCGGGCCACGTCAGCCGGCATGACCCGGTCTGCCCTGATGGCAAAGTCCGTCTCCCCTTCCCGATCATCAAAATCGTAGAGGAGAATGAATTTCCCCTCCCTCAGTGCGTTCAATGCGTCCTTTATCATGGTGCCACCTCAACGGCAATGGTATCCGAATCCGCGAGCCGGTAAGTTTCCCGGAGCGAGACCGGGGCGATGACCTCCAGGACATCATCAGGGTAGTGCGACCGGCCCGGGATGACGATACCGCAGGGGGTTTCGTGCAGCCGGCAGGGCAGGCAGCGGGCGTTTCCAAACGAGCGTTCATCGGCGGTGAACCCATCGATGGAGATCCAGTCGCGCTGGTCCAGCTGCTTTCGTATGGAGAGGCTGGAGGGGTGGAGCCTGATATTGAGGGTCCCCGGGAACGGGACGAACCCAAGGACCCGGGAGAACTGCTCCACGTAGTGGTCCAGGCTCATGTAGTATTTCCCCTCGCCAAGGCCCGAGATGACCGACCCAAACAGGGAGCAGGACTCCGATTCCTTGGAAAAGAGCCGGCAGTAGTCCGAGAACTCGCGCCTGAGCTCCTCCTTCCCGCCCCGGGTTATGGTGATGGACTGCCCGTCGGTACCAACCGCCCGCGCCAGGAGCATCCGGCGCTCAAGGGCCTGGAGACGCCGCGAGGCGGTCTGCGGGCTTGTGCGAAGCGCGGTGCCAAGCGACTGGGAGGAGACCCGAACCGGCCCGTTCAGGCCTCCCATGAGGGCCAGCACCTTGAGGCACTGGAGATCCTCGGGCATGATCATACGTACCAAAATTGAGATGCTTATTATTTATGAGTATCCTTTCTTCCACCGATTCGGGGAATGTCGAATCCACATTCGTTAATTATATCAGCCCCCCTCTCTTCATCATATGGCATGAAATCTGATGTGCGTCATCAGCTGGCCGAGAAGATGGCCGGCGAGATAACGCTTTCAGACTCCCCGGGCAAGGCCCTGAAGAAGTGGCGGATGAGCTTCAACATCCCCCAGGGAGTGCTCGCCGAACGGCTCGAAGTCTCGCCCTCGGTCATCAGCGACTACGAGGGCGGCAGGAGGAAGAGCCCGGGGACAGCTGTTGTGGGAAAGATCGTCGACACGATCCTGTCCATCGATGAGGCAGACGGTGGCAAGTACATCAAGAAGTTCGGAAAGATCCTCTATGCGGACTTCGATGACAACGTCATCTACGACATCCACGACTACCCGCAACCGGTTCCCCTGGGCTCCTTTGCCGGGGCGCTTGGCTGCAGGGTGGTCTGCGGCTCTCTTTCCCAGTCAATTTACGGGTACACGATCGTCAACAGCCTGAACGCGATCACCCAGCTCTCAAGCAACGAGTTCAACCGCATTTACGGCTGGAGCACCGAGCGGGCCCTGATCTTTTCAGAAGTGACGTCCGGCAAGTCGCCCATGGTGGCCATCCGGGTCACCCCTTTCAAGCCCCGGTGCGTGGTTCTCCAGGGAATCGAGCCGGAGCTCGTCCACCCGCTGGTGCCGAAGATGGCCGAGCGCGACCATATCACGGTGCTGTGCACCGCGATGCGGACCGAGGAGATCATGAGCGTTTTGAGGGATAAGCAATGGTAGGAATCATCACCTACGGGGTATACATCCCCCGCTACAGGATTAAGGTCGAGGAGATAACCCGGGTATGGGGGGCGAACGCCAACGATATCACTGGTGGACTGGGTGTGTTTTCAAAATCGGTCCCAGACCTCGACGAGGATACTGCGACAATAGCCGTCGAAGCGGCCAGGAACGCACTGGCCCGAAGGGATATCGACCCCGGGGATATCGGGGCGGTCTATGTCGGCTCGGAATCACACCCCTACGCTGTCAAGCCGACGGCCTGCACGGTAGGGGAGGCCATTTGCGCCACCCCCTTCATGACCGCTGCCGATTACGAGTTTGCCTGCAAGGCGGGAACCGCGGCGATCCAGACCTGCATGGGGCTTGCAACAAGCGGCATGATCCGCTTCGGCCTTGCCATCGGCTCTGACGTTGCCCAGGGCGCTCCCAGCGATGCACTCGAATACACCGCTGCGGCCGGGGGGGCTGCCTACGTGATCGGCATGGATGACCCGATCGCCCTGATCCACCGCACCTGCTCGTTTACCACCGACACTCCCGACTTCTGGCGCCGCGAGGGGCAGGACTACCCGCGCCACGGCGGCCGGTTTACCGGGGAGCCGGGGTATTTCCGGCACATCGAGGGTGCGGTCCGGCTGCTCTTCGAGCAGACCGGGAAATGCCCAAAAGACTACACCTATGCCGTCTTCCACCAGCCGAACGCCAAGTTCCCCCAGCGGGTGGCAAAGGTCCTCGGGTTCCTGCCCGAACAGATCAGGCCCGGCCTGGTGGTGCCGGAGCTTGGCAATACCTACAGCGGGTCATCGATGATCGGGCTTGCGGCAACCCTTGATGTCGCTAAGCCAGGCGACCGAATCTTCGTGGCCTCGTTTGGATCGGGGGCGGGCAGCGATGCCTTCGATATCGAGGTTACCGATGCCATCGAATCCGGTTCGTTCCGACGGGATGCTGCGCCGCTTGTCGGGCAGCTCCTCGCAAACCCCATCTACATCGACTATGCACGGTATGCAAGGCACAAGGGAAAGATCGTGATGCAGAAATGAGAGACGTTGCCGTTATCGGGACAGGGTGCACCACCTTCGGGGAGAAGTGGAACAGTTCATTCCGGAACCTCTTCGTGGAAGCCGGTATCCTTGCCCTCGAAGATGCCGGGGTTGCCGGGGAACAGATCGACGGGTTGTATGTCGGGAACATGAGCGCCGGCCGGTTCGTCGAGCAGGAGCATATCGGGGCCCTCATCGCCGATTATGCCGGGCTTGCATCACACCATATCCCCGCGACCCGGGTCGAGGCCGCCTGCGCTTCGGGAGGCCTCTCCTTCCGGCAGGCGGTCATCGCCGTGGCTTCAGGCATGGAGGACATCGTGGTGGCCGCCGGGGTCGAGAAGATGACCGATGTCGCCTCCGGGGCGAGCGTCGATGCGCTGGCCGGGGCCGCAGACCGCGAGTGGGAAGGGTTTGTCGGGGCAACCTTCCCCGGCCTCTACGCCATGATCGCCACCGATTACATGAACCGCTACCCCCTCACCCGCGAGCAGCTCGCGCAGGTGGCGGTAAAGAACCATTACAACGGGGCGAGAAACCCCATCGCCCAGTTCAGACAGGAGATCTCCATCGACACCGTGATCAAATCGTCCCTGGTCGCCGACCCGCTCCGCCTCTTCGACTGCTCCCCCATCACGGACGGGGCCGCCGCAGTGGTCCTTGCGCCGCTTGAAAGGGCACGGGAGTTCACCGATACCCCCATAAAGGTGCTGGCCAGTGCCCAGGCAAGCGACACCATCACCCTCCACGACCGGCGCGATATCAGCACGCTCGACGCAACGGTGGCCGCCGGGAGGCGTGCGTTTGCCGCATCCGGGCTTTCCACAACCGATATCGACCTGGTCGAGGTGCATGACTGCTTCACCATCGCCGAGATCTGCGCCATCGAGGACCTAGGGTTCTGCCGGAAAGGCGAGGCAGGGCGCATGACCTGGGAGGGGGCGACGGCGCTCAACGGGGATATCCCGGTCAACACCAGCGGCGGCCTCAAGGCCTGCGGCCACCCGGTGGGAGCGACCGGGATCAAGCAGGTCTTCGAAGTGGTCCAGCAGCTGCGCGGCGAGGCCGGGAAGCGCCAGGTAGAGGGAGCAGAGATCGGGATGACCCACAACGTGGGAGGCACCGGGGCTACGGTCGCCGTGCACATCCTCGGGGTGTGATGGCCATGTCCGTTGCACGGTTCTGGAGAAAGATCCCCCAGCGCTACAACCTGGTCGGGACCACCTGCACCAGGTGCGGTCAGTGTTTCTTCCCCCCGCGGTCGTTTTGCCCCGACTGCCGGAGGGCGGGCAACATCGTCGATTACAGGTTTTCCGGGAAGGGGACGGTGGTCACCCACACGGTCATCAGGACGGCGAGCGAGCAGTTCGAGCAGATGACCCCCTACGTGCTGGCCATCGTGAAGCTCGATGAAGGCCCGAGGATCACCGCCCAGCTGGTCTGTGCCCCGGACGAAGTCCGCATCGGCATGAGGGTGCGACCAGTCTTCAGGAAGATCGCAGCCGATGGAAAAAGCGGGGTCATCTATTACGGGACCAAGTACGCTCCCGCAGAATAACCTCTTTTTTCCCGGTCCACCACCGGGGTAATTTTGTCACGACATGAAAGTCTTTATAGTGCTGTTGACAAGTCTGCACGGTGATGTTTATGGAAATCAGCGCCCGAAACGTGTTCAAAGGAAAAATCAAGTCGATCAAGTACGGCCAGATCCTTGCCGAACTGGTCATCGAACTGCCCGGGGGACTGGAGATAACCTCGCTTATCACCAAGACCTCTGCAGATCGTATGAAGCTTGCCGTGGGAAAGAATGTGTCAACGGTTGTCAAAGCATCCAACGTGCTGGTTGCAACCGATTAGCACTTTTTTCCGGGATGATGCACTGCCCGGGAGAGGTTCTTCCTCACGCTCATCCCGTAACGATATCGTACACCGCGTGCCATTTTCCCGGTGAATAGGAGCGGACGTAGCGTTCGCTGACCTCCCGGATGCGATAATTCCGGATCTCCGGGAGGACTTCCCCTTCAGTCTCCTGGAGGACGTAGCAGTGGATCGAGCCTCCCGGGCGACACAGGGCAAACGCCTCCGGCAGGAAGGGGATGGCGCCGGTCGGGTGGTTCATGATGATCCGGTCAAAGGTCCGTGGGAGTATGCCCCGGACATGCGAGGCGTCGGCAAGAAAGGGGAGCACGTTTAGGGCACGGTTCTGCCGGATGTTTCGTTCAAGGAGGCTGATTGCGCCCGGGTTGGTATCGACTGCCACCACCAGCGATGCCCGGTCCGCAAGGGAGAGGGCAAACGGCCCGACCCCGGTAAACATGTCGAGCACCCGCTCGCCTTCTCCCATGCGGGAGACGATACGCTGCCGTTCCGTTGCCAGCCGTGGCGAGAAATAGGCCTCCGCGAGATCGATCTCGAACCGCTTCCCGTACTCGATGCAGGTCGTCCGGGTGGTGTCCTTCCCGGCAAGCACCCTGAAGCGCCGGGTGCGATACTCCCCCTCCACATCGCTTACCGGGAAGAGCACCGTGTGAAGGGACGGACGGGAGGCCAGCAGCTCCCCGGCTGCGACCGGGTTTTCCTCGAGCATGATGGCGATCCCCCCGATCAGCTCGTGACGCGGGAGCTCCAGGGTCCTGCCGCGTTGCTGGAAGGCTGTCCGTTCTGCGCCCGCGATCTCTTCCACCACCGGGATCAGGAGAGTATCGCCATCAACTTTCGGCCTGAGGCTCCGGTCGAGGAGCCCGGTCTTTGCAAGGCGCAGCCGCTCCCCTTCTCCCTGGCTGCGGGGCACCCGCAGCGCCCACTGGTCCTGTTCCATATTTATCCCGGAAGTGAAACTAGTATCATGGAAGATTATCTCGAGAGGCTGAAAAAAGGGTCGCTGAAACTCTATGCGCTCGAGTCCGGGCTTCCTCCTGAGGAGGCGGTGAGGGTACGGCGGGCCTTCATCGAGCAGGAGACAGGAACCGATCTCTCCGCGACCGGATCGTTTTCTATCCCCATCGACCGGGCTGCTGCCAGGAACTGCGAGAACATGATCGGCACCGTCCAGGTCCCGGTCGGGGTCGCCGGTCCACTCCTGGTAAAGGGGGAGTACGCGAACGGCTCGTTCTTCATCCCGCTGGCGACCACCGAGGGAGCGCTGGTGGCCTCGGTGAACCGGGGGTGCGGGGTTATCACCCGGGCCGGCGGTGCGGAAGCCCGCATCTTCCGGGACGGGATTACCCGGGCACCGGTCTTTGCCGCCCGGGATATTCCCCACGCCAGGAGCATCTGCGACTGGGTTGCCTCACACCGCGAAGAGATCGCCAGGGCCGCCGAGAGTACCACCTCCCACGGGAAACTTACCGGCATCACCACGGCCACGGGGGGGACCAGCGTCTTTGTCCGCCTGGAGTTCGACAGCAAGGATGCCATGGGGATGAACATGGTGACCATTGCCAGCGCAAAGGCCGCCGAAATTATCGCGGGGGCGACCGGCGCCCGCCTCATCGCCCTCTCGGGAAACTTCTGCACCGACAAGAAGCCGGCCGCGGTCAACCTGGTCATGGGGAGGGGCCGGTCTGTTGCTGCAGGCGTCTTTCTCCCCGATGACCTTGTCCGGGATGTCCTCAAGACCGACGCTGCCACCCTTGCCGAGGTGAACCTTCGCAAGAACCTGGTGGGATCGGCCCGCGCAGGGTCTTTTGGTTTCAATGCCCATGCCGCAAACATAGTTGCCGCCCTGTTCATCGCCTGTGGGCAGGACCCGGCCCATGTAGTTGAAGGGAGCCTGGCCATCACCACGGTCGACCCTGCGGAGGGCGGGGTCTATGTCTCGGTGACGCTTCCCTCGCTTCCTGTCGGAACGGTGGGGGGTGGGACGGGGATCGCAACCCAGCACGAATGCCTCACCCTTCTCGGGGTTGCCGGCGGGGGGGACCCGCCGGGGACGCACGCGAAGAAGTTTGCGGAGATCATCGCCTGTGCGGTGCTTGCCGGGGAGCTCTCCCTGCTCGGGGCGCTAGGGGCACAGCACCTGGCCCGCGCCCACCAGCAGCTCGGCCGCTAGAAGCGGAACCACTTTACCATGACCACCGCGTCCTCGCCGTTTGCGTAGTAGCAGTCGACCATGAAAACCTCCCTGTAGCCTAGGCGGCGGTAAAACTGCCGGGCGGCAAGGTTTGACACCCGGACTTCGAGCTGCACCCCGGTGGCCAGGTTGATGGCAAACTGCCGCTCGGCCCGTCGGACGAGCATCCTGCCCACCCCGAGCCCCCGGCATGGGCCGGTGACGGCGAGGTTGCAGATGTGGCCGTAGACCTGCTCGCCGGTATCCTCGGTTCCCCCGATGATGAAGCCGACCACCTTTCCCATGTGTTCCGCGACAAAGAACGTAGAGGGAAAGTGGGCAAGGGTCTCGGCGATTATCCCGGCATCCCAGGGATCCGGGAACGATTCGGCCTCGATCGCCGCAATTGCGCCGATGTCTTCCTGCCGTGCCTTTCTTATGGTGATCTCGGCGCCCATGCTCCTGTACAGGTGGGCCACTGGACTAATATAGGTACAGGCAAAATTAGTAGAGAGAGCCCCGGGTTAATCCATGGTGAAGATATTTCGTTTTGCCGGAATCAGGCCGAGGCCGGATGCCGCATCCGGGGTTGCAGCGGTCCCCTACGACGTGGTCACCAGCGAAGAGGCATCCGCAATCATCAGGGAGAACCCGATGAGTTTCCTGCGGATAAGCCGTCCCGATGCCGAGCTCCCGGACATTCCCCCTCACGATGACCGGGTATATGCCCGGGCCAGGGAGCGGTTCGATGAACTCCGGTCGGCCGGGGTGTTCCTGGAAGACCAGAGCCCGGGATTCTACATCTACCGGGTCAGCACCCGGAAAGAGACCTTCACCGGGCTTGCCTGCTGCCTTTCGGTGGAGGACTACGAGTCCGGGGTCATCCGGCGCCACGAGCAGACCCGTTACGACAAGGAGGAAGACCGGACCCGGCATATCGATGCGGTGAACGCCAATACCGGCCCGGTTGTCCTGATCTACCGGGACCGGGAACCGCTGGCCCGTTTCATCAGCGACCTTGCCGGCACGCTTCCTCCCTGTGCCGAGGTGCGGTGGCACGATGGCTCGGTCCACCGGATCTTCCGGGTATCCGATCCCCGCGACCTGGCCCGGATCGAGGAACTTTTCTCCTGGACCGGCCGCCTCTACATCGCCGATGGCCATCACCGGGCAAAGTCTGCGGTCAATGTCGCATCAAAGCGGCGGAATGAGGGGTGCGGCGGTGGGGAAGCGGACCGGTTCATGGGAGTGCTCTTCGCCGATTCAGGGATCCGGGTCCATGGCTACAGCCGCATGGTCCGCGATCTCGGCGGCCGGTCCCGCGAGGAGTTCATGGAAGCGCTCTCCGGCTCCTACGGGATTTCCCCCTGCGGGGCTGTCGACCGCTCCGCATACCAGATCACCCCGAAAATTCCGGGCAACGGCCACCTCATGCACATGTACATCGGCGGTACCTGGTACGAGTGCCGGGCGAGGGGCGATCCTCCATCCGATCCCATCGAGGCCCTCGATGTATCGGTCCTGCAGCACGAGGTGCTCGAGCGGATCCTCTCCATCACTGACCCGCGGGGTGACGACCGCCTCCAGTACCTTGGCGGGGCCCGGCCGATCGCCGATCTCGAGGCCATGGTCGACCGGGGCGAGTTCGCGGTGGCCTTCTCCCTGCAGCCGGTGGAGGTGGAGACGGTGTTATCCATCGCCGACAGAAACGGGATCATGCCCCCGAAGTCCACCTGGTTTGAACCAAAGCTCCTCTCGGGCCTGATCGTCCACTCCCTCTCCTGAATACTTTTTTTCCCTTCCCGGGCAAAATGAGTACACCATGATTTCCATCGCACTTCCCAAGGGGAGCCTTGAGGCGCAGACCCTGCAGCTCTTCAAGGAGGCAGACCTCGAGGTAAAGCGTGGGGAGCGGGACTACAGCCCGGTCATCTCTGACCACCGCATCGACAAGGTGAAGATCCTCCGGCCCCAGGAGATCCCCAAGTATGTCGAGATGGGTTACTTTGACCTCGGCATCTCGGGCCTCGACTGGGTGAAGGAGACCGGCTCCCGGGTGCGGGAGGTGGCACGCCTCTCCTACAGCAAGACCGGCGAGGGGACGGTCAGGATCGTTGTCGCGGTCCACGAGAGCGAACCGATCGATGATGTGTCCCGGATCCGGGCAAACAGCCGGGTGACCACCGAGTACCCGGAGATCACCCGCGAGTTTTTCGGGCGGCTGGGGATCCCGGTCGAGCTCTTCCACTCCTTTGGTGCATCCGAGGCTAAGGTGCCTGACCTGATGGACGTGGTGGTCGACCTGACCGAGACCGGGACAACACTTAAGCGAAACGGCCTGAAGATCATCGGCCAGATCATGGAGTCTTACACGGTGGTGATCGCCAACCGGGATAGCTTCGGGGACACGGGAAAGCGAAAGGCGATGGAAGAGATCGTGACCCTGCTCCTCGGGGTGATCGATGCCCGCCACCAGGTGCTCCTCTCCATGAACGTGCCGGGGGACGTCATGGAGCTGGTCGTCGCCGCGCTCCCGGCCCTCAAGAAGCCGACGGTGAGCAGGCTGCACGGCATCGACTACTACAGCGTGCAGACCGTGGTCCGGAAGGCGGAGGTAAACACCCTGATCCCGAACCTCAAGGCTGCCGGCGCCGAGGATATCCTCGAGATCCCGATCAAGAAGATCGTCCGGTAACCATTTGCGCGGTCAGCATCTGGCGGACAACAGCCCTGCGTTTGCTCAACACGTTTGTACCAGCGGTTTTTTTGCGAAAAAAGCGCAAAAATTAAATAGCGCGACAGCGATCTTCCTTTAACGGCACCCGGAGGGAGAGGACCGGTTGCAGAAAGATGCGAGTGCGGGCGGGAGGGAGTATGACATGGCGGCCCTCCCGCGCTCTCCAGAAGTTACTTTTGGATTTTCCCCTGATCCATGCATTTCGGAGCATGAACGGATCGAAGTCCTGGTTGACGGGAGCGGGGACGGCCATTCCGTGGCCCTCTTCCCCGGAGAAGAGGTGTTTTTCTCCTACGAGCGGGGGGCATCGAACAACGAGGCCGAGTTCAACGCGGTCATTTTAGCCCTCGAAAACCTGCCGGAAAACAGCCACGCCCGGATCCGGACCGACAGCAGGGTGGTGGTGGTGCACCTCTCCTGCAATGAGCGGATCCGGCATCCGGGCTTTGTCCGGAAGCGGGCCATGGTCCAGGACCTGATCGTGCAAAAGAACCTGGAGGTCGACATCCAGTGGATCCCGCGCAAGCAGAACCGTGCCGACCGGTTCCTGAAGCACTACATCGCCAGTCTCTGCGGGGCGGGCGGGGCCGAGCCTCTCTACCGCCGGGTGCGCCGGCTGGAGCACGAGAACCTCCGGCTGAAAGCCAGCCTGAAGCGGGCCATGAAGATGCTCGAGCGGAGGAATGCGTTTTCTCCGGATCCGGTAACCGGGCCCGAGATGTTCCGGTAGGCGAGGGTTCCTCCCGGGCCAGGACTCTTCCGGAACGATTGTGTCGAATCGGGGCTCATTCAGGGCTCCGTTTCCCGGATTTCCTGAGGCAGGTACCGGCTGGAGTGGAAATGATGTTCACCAATTTGGGAAAGTCTTTTTTACAAGGGCCTTTAAACAAAAGGGCTGAATTTAAGCCCTGGAAAGGTTGCTCTTTATCATTGATTCCGCAGGGGACGTTCGTGGGGGGGATGTTATCACCCATCCCATGGACTGAGATCCTGCCGGAATGCGATAGCGGGGTTCTTTTTCCTTGCCCGGGGTTCAGGAATTTGGTGATTATTGGTGGCAGGAGTGTGACTGAGGCTCACCTCACGCTACGTGAGATGATTTCTCAAACATGCACAATATCACAGAAACACCTCAGCCGATTTCCAGGACGGCCCAAAAAAATAACTCCCGGAAGGATGCCGGGGGTATTGCCACCCCTGTTTGCGCCCATGTGATGATCCATGATCCCGATAATGGGCATGGCTTATCATTCGTTACATGGTGAAATTGTTACGGAAGAACCCACGCTACCGCACATCTATTCCAGGGGACCATCCGGAAATTTTCATGGTAATGGGAAAAGCGGGGATGGGAACATGTCCTTTCCATTCACACAATTAGGCAGGCATGACGGCCCCCGAATTCCCGTGGCCGGCCCAATGTTGATTTCCTTCAACCGGCGTCCCGCTTCATCGGGCAGACGTTGCAGCCCTCCATCTCGCCAAAGCAGAAGACGAACCGTTCCCGGATCGACTTCGGGAGCTGTTTTTCCGGGATCGGGTACCACCCGAAGGTCTTGTAAAAAGAGATCAGGACGAGCGTCGAGTGGATGTAAATGGCCTCCTGGCCGCAGGCATCGATGAGGGCCTGCACCACCTTCCGGGCATATCCCTTCCCCCGGTACTCGTCCAGGGAGAAGACGCAGTCCATCTCGTTTCCGTCCGGGTGGCGGGTAAACCGGGCGGTGGCGGCCAGGTTGCCGTTGTCAAAGACGGCAAAGATCCGTTCCTTTGCCGGGTCGGCTTTCTGGCCGCGGTACTGTTCCCAGATCTTTTCGGCGAGGTGGAATTCGGCAGGGGTTAGTTCGCGGGTTTGGGCGGGCATGCGGATCATCCGGGTGGTTATTGTCACTGGCGGGATAATTTTCCCCAGATGATCACATAATACACGCGGAAATCATCCCGGGAGCGAGTGCACGATCTTCCTTAATCTTCAGCTCCTGGTCAAAGAGGTAATCAAGGACTCCCATGGTGGATCGTTCTTCTCTACAGTTCAAGGCAACACCACTTTTATCTGTAATACACGCAAAGTGAAAGCTCATGGTTACGGGAATCCAAAAAAAACGGATGTATCTCCCTATTTTTTTAATCATTATTTTGTTCATTCCAGGTTGTATATCGAAGGATGTCCATATTACAGATCTAAATAATTCAGATGGAGCAGGAGAAATGTACAGGAGGGTCAGCCTCGATGAAGCAATTGCAGTCCTCAAATCCGACGATTGGCTGAGGATGGAAAGAACAACTGGTTATACAATCCATAACATTGTTGGAAGGAATATAGATAGAAACGCCTCCGCAGATCATTGGATCATATCAGTATCCTCAATAGAACAGTTCTATTTTATTTATAGATCGCAGGAATATTCCACAATGGTCTGGGATGAGAGCGAGAAAGACCATCCGATTAACCTGAGCAACGCTATAAGCCCTGAAGAGCTTTTCGTCAAACAAGATGCTCTGATTAAGATGCTGACTGAAAATGAACATTCTACTGTCGACGAACTTGAGCTTCGAAATGGAATTTATTATATTCGGAATTTTGAAACGGGTGACGAATTTAAATTTTATGCGACAACGGGGATGCCAATAAATTGAATTGAAAGAAAATCTTAGAATTTTAAAATTATTCTAGGGTTATATAGGTAGTATTTGTCGGAGGCCTTGGGATTTGGGCCCCTCTTGGTGTTCTTGGTGAAGCGGCATCTATTGCATAGGCTTTGATCCTGAAATCGACCGTAGCTCCGGATATATCTGTCCCATGAGGGAGTAAATTCAGAATGTCATAACGGAACGACCCTCGAGGTTCTTGGTTAATTCTATCAGGACTCAATATATCTTCACCGACAAGCGTCCATTGATAGCCACCATCAAGCGAAATGAAATAGTATTCCTGTACGTTCGATGTACCCGTATAGAATCGGTTCCATGTCCACTCATATATACTAGAACTCAGTATTGAGTATTCGACATCTTCTTCAAAGAATTCACCATATTCAAAACTCTCGTTGACCAGATTCGGTATTGCGTTGATGATGGTATCAGGTATTCTCAGCGATTTCGTTCCATCATCAAAGGTGATGATCGAATCGGGGCCAAATACATGAATGTCTCCTTCCCGAAGAACCTGAAGTCTGAAAGTCGTCTGCCAGTTATCATTGACTTCGATAGTCCCGGCAAAGAAATCAAGGGAGTGGTTTGCTACCCAGTCATTCGTTTGGTTGAACGAATAGTCAACAGTTACAGGTTGGCCAGTTTTCCACTTTTTAACATTGGTGGAGATCCCATTCAGATAAACGTAGTCGAAGGCATCCGCTCCCGGAACGGAAATGTTTTTTACCATTACGTTTTCAAAATCGCAAACAGCAGTAGTATTCACTCCAGCTGATGTTTTGAGTTCTCCGGCAATCTGCTCATAGACATCGTAAAGTTCCTGAGCTGAATCCGCATGGAAATGTTTACCCCCAGTGGAATACGCCAGGTTATCCATGACTTGCCATGTCGAGCCGTCGGGATCAATGTCCCGAGAGAAGGAGATGGTATAAATTCTGAGATGACTGTTTTTAGCATACACGGACATGTTCTGGTTTGTGTTGATATTTTGATTCGCGGGAGTGCCCCAGTTACCTCCGAGAGAACTGCCAAACCAAAAATGGCGGTCGATTAACGGCGTTGTCCATGCATAATAACTTCCGTTTGGATCCTTATGTTTGGAATTATATCCAATTCCTCTTGCCAAGGGATCTCCATAGTAATTGAACTCCCCATCGGTCATGAACAAAATTGTCCGGATGGTCCGGGGATCGGAATTGGGTCTGCCGTTCATATGTTCAATTGCTGTTATTAAAGCTTTGCGTGAGCCAGTCCAACCGTCTGCACTTAAACCGTTAATCCGGCTTTTTACAGTTAAAAAGGTAGTGCCAAGACTACAAAAGGGGGGACTTGAGGTGTTAAGAGGTTCTGTTGAGTAAGGTAACATACCTATCCGATCAGTCGATGCATTCATTTTGTCTACAAAATTCTTTGACGCGGCTATCAGGGCTTGCATCCGCGTCTTCTTCCCACCATCCATGTCTTTTGTTGCCATACTTCCTGACTTATCAAGAACGAGCATGACGTCTATGGGTTTAGGGCGAAGCGCGAAACCATCTCCACGAAGGATGAGGGTGACGTCAACGGTGCCTGTAACGTTAACCCGGTTAGGAGAGACTTTTGTTTCAACGCTGAGATACGGATAATTCTTAAAGGTAAATGAAAGGGGGCGGATAACCGGAGTCCCGTTCGGGTCGGTCCATTCAGCAACAACATCACAATGTCCGGTTGCGGTCGGATCATACCCATCGGCGAACTCATCAATGCAAAATGTACATGGCTTCAGGTAAACAATTGCACTTCCTGCCTCGTCAGTTATTCCGGTTACTGAAGTTGCGTTGGTAACCGTCCCATTCTCCAGGCTGGGACCAAACGTCCAATTCGGGTTTTCATCATACCATACTTTCGTTATCCTGAATGTGATAACTTCGTTCTGAATCGGATTCCCTTCTGTATCGACAACATAGCCAAAGAGGGTTGCTTTTTCACCAGTTGAATCGTAACTCCCCATGGACTGCGGTGTCGCAGTAAACAGCATATCACTCGCTGTGAGATTAACAAACCGCAACAAACGCGAAATCGAAACAGAGGAGTTCTGGAGGGTAGTTGCGGTGATGAGGACATCCCCGACATCAGACTTTGGTCCGTATTTGATGTTAACTTCCCCGTTAGCATTTGTGGTTGCCGTGAAGCTTTCATCTAAATCTGTCGTAATGTTCACTTTTTTCAACTGGACTCCATTGCCATATTCATCAAACACTTTATAATTGAGATTAAAATACTGGATTCCATTTGCAAGAACGTAGTCCTGCTCATAACCCTCATCAGTATAGACACCACATGTAATATTCCACGGTATTCCATCGGGAATCCCGTAAATTATCCTTTTAAGATCAGGCACAAATGTCAAGGGATCGATTTTGATGATGTTCGGTCCGGGATATGTATCGAGCCGGAGCGTGGTCACGGCCCATCCGGTACCATTAACCTCGATAGTGATATTCCCCACCTCTCCGGGCATGAAGTAAGCACGGGAGTCTGGCGCACCGGGTGATCCGGTAACGCCGAATAAGACCTTCTCTGCCGGGCGACCCTCGTCAAGTTCACGCTTATTATCGACGGGGTTGTTATGGGCGTCGCGGAGGAGAACTCCTATCGGTGTATAATTACCCACCGTCGCTTCGCCATCTTGCGGGAGGATAATCCCCCCGGATGGTATTTTTGCCGGGGTATCGTGGTCTATCTTCTGGATATATTCAACCGTGGTGGATTCTTCAGTTCCGTCGACCGGATAGGTTATCAGAGCTTTTTGTGTCGCATTGCCGCTTTTATACATCGTTGTGAACTGCGACCTGGCAGTACCAGCCGTATCAGTAGTTGTGTCCACAGGGTCGAACGACCCCATGTCAGTTTCAACGATAGAATATCTGACACTGAGGCCTGGCATCGGATAGACATATCCGCTCACAGGACTGGTATTAAATACCTGGACTACTTCGAAACATCTATCACTTTTGTTTGCCACGAGCCACCCGTTAGGTGCCGTATCATTGAAAGTGATGCGGGAAGGGATCGGGTCCACGGCATGGATCTGTCCGCAGGGGAAAACCTTTGAGTATTCTTCCCCTCCGATTTCATAGAATATCCGCGCGGTTATATTCGTGATACCGGAATTTTTTGCTGCCATGAAGGTGGTTACGGCAAGTCCCCCACCCGAGGTATTGACTGACGGTGGAGCCACAGAACCAATACCCATGTTACTGAGTATGAATTCAGCCTTAAGGCCACCTAGGGCAAATCCCGTATAATTACGGACAGAAATGTTGATCAAACTTGTATCAAAGCCATTTGCGACAAGGACCGGGTTCTCAACATGGAACCCTACTTCCATGGGCTCACCTGCATCAACGGCAAAAGCCGGAGTGAAGAGGACGAATAGGAGTATTACCGCAACTACAACTACGCCACCTGTTTGTGTCATGCACCACACACCCCCTTATGGGCGTAATAAACAATAGGCATACTATCACAGCGCTTATATAGATACCCTTTAATTAATGTTCATCTGGGTGATTAACATTATCAGTTTTAAGGATTTTTTGGAGGATTTAAGAGCAAAGAGCCTGTATTTTTTCGTTCCCAGAGGAAAGAGTTTTAATAGGGAGAGTAGAGAGATCTGATTGATGGGCAGACGACGAGCTCCAGAGTCTCGGGAAATGCGGGTCATGCGCCAGTCGAAGCTGAATGAATGCGGGTTATTCTCACTCGACTTCGTGGTAGGTATCTCCATTTTCATGATTGCCTTCATTGTAGTGGCCACCATGACGTCCAGCCTTCTTGTGGGACTGCAGAGCCGGACCATCGATTACGATGCGGTAGCTTATCGCACTGGTGTTGTTCTGGCCGAAGACCCGGGCGAGATCGAAGAGACAGTCGGGATCTCTTATATAGCCCCGGATCGGTACGCATGGGATCTCATTTACTCACCGGAATATTGGGATCAGTACAGCGAAAGCAACATCATGAGGATGGGCCTCATGATCCCCCGGTATTACTATGATACCCCTCCGCGGGTGCTCATGGCCCATAAAGTGACAACTTTTTTTAATTTACCCAAAGACAGAAAATTCTACCAGGATAAAGTAATCTTCGGAGATTATCCGTACCATTTCAATATCACACTCACCCTGCAGGACGGAACTATTTTATCTACCTCCAATGATGATCCGGTTCCCTCCAATACTTCAACGGGTTACGTCAGGAGACTTGTTATGATAAAAAGCCCGACATGGCTGAATATCACTAACATTTCGAAGGAGGATCTCTCCGGCTCAGTCACCGTCACATACGACTTCCGCAACATTTCTGTAGGAGATCCTGCCTACATGATCTACCCTTCCCTGGAACCGACCATCATCAACCTGACAAGCTTCCCCGGGCCGGCTACTTATACCCTCAAGTACCTGCAGGTCTGTTCACCGACCTGCGAAGACCCCGAGACAGGCCCTCCGAGTATTGTCCTTAAAAATTATGAGTCTGGATTAGAACACAGGTTTCCCGATATCGGACTGGGGATGACTGAAATACCCCTGAATAACAGCTCTTATCTCGAAATAGAACCCGGATACCTGACCAGAAGATACTTCCCGAACCTGGGGCCTATCGACTCAATCGATATCAAAATGCTGATTAATTCATCTGATCCTGCTACCACCCAGAAGATAGGTGGGTCTTATGAATACCACTATACTTATATCAGCGGAGCTGAATTTTACTCACCACCGCTCGCCCCTGCCGTTCTCGAGGTGAGGATATGGTGACCGATGACGGAATTCTCTATACAATCGAAGGCGTCATGGCCGGAATCCTCATGATAACGACCGCCTACCTCATTCTGAGCACCACATCTGTGTATACCCCTGGTGAGACCCACATCAGCGACATGCAGTTGGAACAGCTGGGAAATGATGTGCTTGCGGTGATGGACACACCCCCCGACCCTATCCAGCCGGGCTTTCTGAAAAAATTCATAGAGGATCTTAATGGTGATGGTGGAGAGAAATTTCGTATAATGTTCCTGGATATGACACACCAGAAGGCGGAATTTGCGGGATGGAGCTGGGACGAGACTATAAACTTCAATGCCAGTGTCTACTACCGGAAGAACGGAGACATCGGTTCTTACCACTTCTCCGATTCCGGTGTAACCGGGAACCTCACCGGAATTGAGCACCCCGTGATGGTGACCAGGAGGGTTCTGGTAAATAATGCATCGTCCATCAGTACCCATGGACCTGACAACAGGAATCAGTCAGTCCTGCTGGAGGTGCTGATGTGGCGGGACTGAACGATGAAGGGCAGTGGATTATCCTGATGGGGTTGATCATCTCTGTCAGCCTCATGTTCCTGGCAATCGTGGTCAACCAGTCCGTCCTCGTAGGTCAGACCACAGCGGAAAGTGTCCTTGACTTTCCTAAATCCGACATCCAGGACCTGAGAAGCGAGGTTTTTGAGGTAAGGCAGATTTCATCTGACCAGACTGCTATACTGGAAGATATCAAGGACCTCTCATTGGCACGGAAACATGCGGTGGTGGACATAAGTAGCACGTCCAACACTCTCACGATTAACTATAACAACGGTGTAACAAGATACCATGAGACCATACCGATTTACTGAAAACGAGTCCGGCGTTTCCAGCCTGATCGAATACATCCTCATTTCCGGCATGCTTCTCCTCTTTATCGTCATCATTCTCCTCTCCATCTATCCGCTCTTCATCCATAATCCGATGTATACCCTCACCCACCACTCCTACATCGATATCGGGAACGGTGTCAGCACGAGGATGGTCGATCTCTATGTGATATCGCCGTATGTCCAGAACCTTGAAGGGCTCGTTGTGAGCGATTATGATATTCCCGACGAAATTGCCGGGAAAGGATATATTGTCACTATCAATCCTTCGGCGGGAAGAAAAGGTGATGATGTGATCGTCATCTCCGGAGATCTCCTGGAGACCAGGGTTCCACTTGCCGGAATCGGCTCGACCCTGGCTTTACAGGGCCGGACCTCTAGCTCCGGACTGAATGTCATCTGCTACAATTCAACCGGAGGGGGTTGTCCGAAATGAAAGAGAGAACATTGCTATCCCGAGAATCGGGTGTCTCTGAAACGGTGGGCTTCTTACTCGTTTTTGGCATCGTGGTCACCGGTATCGCCATGGTGACCCTTTACGGGTACCCAGCATTGATGCAGGAACAGCAGAACGCCAATGTCCGCAACATGGAAAGGACTTTGATCATACTTCAGAATGATCTGAAATCTCTGGCGTACAAGAATGTACCTTATAAGGAAACATCTCTCCAGGTGGCGGGGGGGACCTTATCGGTTCAGAAAGGATCTGTGGCCAACACGAATTTGACGGTGAGTTGGCCAGGTAATTCCTATACATTCTATCCTGGAGAAATTCACTTCGAGTCACAGGACGCTATGGTGTCCCTGGCTCTGGAGAACGGTGCAGTAATTTATACCGACTGGACATCTCCGAATGGCTCTGCGATGCTTGCCGAGCCCCGGTGGTTCTACGATGAACCGACCAATACCTTCGTGATGTCGATTATCAACCTGACTTCCACAGAAAATTTATATCAGACGGGGATTGGTACCGTCAGAATGGCACTAACCGATACCAGCCAGTGGGGTCCGTATGACGTAACTGGACAAAATGTAGCCATAAAGTATCAAGGAAATATCCAAAGTAACTACAATGTAGCATGGCGAAATTATTTCAACAGTTACGCACTGAAGATGAAAGCAATCGACACATCAAGTAATCTGGAGACAACCTACGAGCTTCCCTTGACGGCCAAGACCCTTATTATAAAAACCTACAATGTCACTATCCTCTCTCTCTAATTTTCTTCTGCTGGTTAGTATCGAGCGACATATCTTTTAAAAGATATCCCACTCCACCCCCCCAACCAAAACCCCCATCTCCCATCCCCGCCAACCCTCTTACATGGTTCTCGAAGAGACCCTCGTTTTCAACTCCTCGGAAGACGCGGACGAGTTCATCAGGTACCTCCGGAAGAAGCGGATTAAGGCGCACAAGAAATCCACCGCGGAGTTCCACGATGTCCAGAAGGTACGCGGGCCGATCGACAATGTCATCACCTACCTCAATACGCTGGCGGGAGATGAAGAGACCGACGATGACATTTTCTGCAGGGGATCTCCCCTGGAGAGGCTGATTGCGAGCCTCATACAGCGACGGGAAGCCCTTTTGAAGCTGCTGTCATCGCACGAGGTGGGAGACCTGGTCTTTTCAAAAGACGAGATCCTGGAGCATTCAAAGACCGCCGCTGAGCACATGATGCAGATGATGCTCCCGATCTTCAGTGAGGCGATATCCGGGCTGGGGCATGACCTGCCGCCGGGCAGGAAGGAGCGGGAGATAACCGGGGAGGACGCAGAGGAAGCCCGCGAAACCCTCGCGATCTTTGACCTGCTTGAGGATAACAAGATGATCGAAAAAGAGGGTGAGCATTACCGGCTGACCAGGAAGCTTCCCCCCGATGAATGCATGGCAATGGTAAGCCTTATGGGCCTGGCCGATATCGATCCTGGTGACCTCCCTCGCCACGGGCTATCCTCCCGTGTAAGCCTCGTCGGAGAGGTCCAATACACGGTGTTCATCGACCCTGGCATCCACGTCTGGCTTTCAATCGATGAGATCGAAGAGGGGCTCGAGGGGCTTGAGACCGACGCCGGGAGCGAAGAGCATCTCTACAGGAGCCTTGAACGAAAACAGCTCGCGATACGTGCCATCCTGGAGCTGGTGGAACAGTCAGGGCGGATATCGCTCGATACACTCCATGAACGTCTCCTCGAAAACATTATCGATGTCGAGGAGAGCACTGAAACCGTTTCCCTGGTGCTCAGCCGGGAGTTCCTTTCATTGATGGTCCACGATCTTCGAAAAGAGGGATTCCTTACCGGGTCGCAGGAAAATATCCGAATTGGGAAGGCGTGATCTCGGCAAGGGCCGAGGGGCAATCCCCCGGCCCTTCGATGGAAATCTCCCCTGCTCCGGCATTCCAGCCCGGCAAACCAGCGCAACTCACGAGATGCGCCCGTGGTGGCATCTTCCAGCAGGGTACAGGTGGACACTTCGCAGTGACATGAATGCACGGGAATTCGAAGAAAACCGCATGGTTCTCTTTCAGGACGCATACATACAAAATGAAAGTGGTGAACCTGTTTTCATGGCAGGCGATCTCTTCGCAAACAATGCCGTCTGGGGATAATTGCAACCCTCACCCCGGGTGGCAGGAAGAGATGGGGCCTTCACCGGTAACCAGTTCTCCACTCCACCGGGGACATAACAGGTGCGGCTGGGGGTTTTTGATTGTCCGGCATATCTTCCTCAGGACATTTCTTCCAGCACTTCGTTTCCTTTCCCTGGTATAAACATGCAACAAATAATATAGCAATAAAATCAGCACATTTATGTGTGGCCTGAACATCCAATCATGGATGAGTGCCCGCGTTAGCCTGATCTAGCGCCATATTGTGGAAGATTGCCCACTTCTTTGCGCAAAATCAAACATAGTTTTATATACTTTATAATAATCATACCATATATTCATCGTTATGATGAATGATAATTGCACAAAATGTAGGAATCCAGAAATCAAGGGAGGAACAATGGCAACAGCACATCAGATCCACCGCATGTACGGAGCCTTCGCTTTCATGCTGATTATCCTTCTCGGGGTAACGGCATGGGGCATGATCGCATTAGCCTGAAAGCCCCCCCAATTTTTCACCGCCACCACCATCCGCTGTCCCGGGAAGTGCCCCCCCATGGCTGCCCGGGACTTTTCCAGTTTCCGGAGATCAAAATCAGAAGGTATATTGCTCCTGACGCCATGAATGGCATTCGTTCATCGGAATCGGTGAACCCACTTTCAGTGTTTCAGAAAGGCGACCAGGGCATGACGGGGGGGAAGCGATCTGGACCTGATCTCGTAATATGATTGCCTGCACCTGCGTGGAGCCGGTGCCAGCGGGGATCATTTCTGCTGGAACTCATCCACCTATCACTCCCGGGTCCACGGTGTTGCAGGAAACGATCTGTTTCATGTAAGGGCCGTCGAACAGCCTGCCGGGGGGAATCTGCCCGGCAGACCCATACCCCTTTTTCATTTGCGAGGACAGTTTTTTCAATTTCCGCCGCGATACAGACGACCTCCACGAGGAGTCTTCAAACAGAATGGAGACCTGATTGAGCGAACGTAACATATTGGTAATATTCTCCGGTTTTTCCCGGAGTTGAAGGCTAATTCTTTGCTCTTCAGAAGTATGGGCGGTAAAGAATATATAGAAAAACATCGAATCATATAGGAGTTCATCAGAACGATGAACGTTAATCTAATCGATTAATGGAGGAATAGGATATGGGTGCCCTTGCTGCAAAACCAAATGTTACCCAGGGAGTCATGCTCGCCCTGATCGTTATTATGTTCGCGATTCTGGGTTGGGGTATGATTTCAAGTATCAGTACGTGACGAACAGGATTCTTCTTTCAGATCCAGAGGGATTCCTTTCCTCCTGAATCTACAATTTATCCACGTGCAATGATGGAGAGGTTATCCCACCGGTGTCTGCCGTGTCCGGGTTCTTATAAATACTTGTTCCTGCGGAGCCACTCGACCTGTGGCCCGGTATACCGGAAGATGATATCACACTTGTCGTCCTGGAAGCTCCAGGGGACAACAATGAGGATATCCCCCTCCCGGATCCAGACTCTCTTCTTGATCTTTCCCTTGATCCGGCCCATCCGGGTGACCCCGTCAAAACACCGCACCCGGATATGGTTTGCACCCATCATCAGCTCGGCGCAGGCAAAGATCTCCCGGTTCCGCTTGTTCGGGAGACGAACCCTGATGATCTCTTCTGGTTCTCCAGGACCCTTCTTGTTGGTCAGTCCATCAACTCCAGGTAAAAAATTTTTGCGTTTCGATCTTAAGAAACTGTCTCCCGGCAGAAAGGAGGAGGGATCATCCATCCGGGTACACGGTTATCCGCCCGTTCCAAAAAGAAAGCGGCAGAAAAGCAGGACGGACCCCTCATGACCCGGTGGCCGGGACAGCCCCGGTCAACCCAGGGCCTCCCGAACCTCGCAATCGCGGTATATCCGGAACATTGTGGCCACCGGGATTCGTTCGGCAGCCCTGCCCGGTGAAACCGGCGCTCCGCGACGATGACAAAAACATCATCGGTACATCCTGCCGCAGTCCATGGAGGTTCTTACTTGCCCAGCTTCCCCAGGGACAGGGCCCATCCCTGTTCTTAAAAAAATCAGGCGGGGATGATCCTCCGGCCCCGTATCCCTGACACTACCATCTCGATCCCGAGGATGAGGATCACGATCGCGATGATCGCGAAGAGCAGTGCCGCCCCGAGCCCGGGGAAGAAAAGGATGACAAAACCGGCAAGGATGGCAAAGATGCCGGCGATGATGCTGAAATACCGCGCCCATGACGGCAATACCGGTCCCGGGATCCCTCCCCAGTCCATCGCCAGACGGTCAAGGCCGGCAAGCATCAGGGCGAAGGCAAAGAAGTAGATCATGGTCAGCGCCCCGGCAGGCGGGACGGCGATTGCAAAAAATCCGATTCCCACGAGAACCATGCCAAGAACGACCAGCAGCACGCGAACTCCCGGGGACAGGGAACGGCCAAAGATCCCGTCCCCCATGCGCATGGTGCCTAAAACGACCAGGGCCAGGCCGAAGATAAAAACGAACGCCCGTTCGGCGATCAGGGGATTGCCCCAGGCCATGATGGAGAGTATCACGAGGACGATTCCGGCGATGATCTTGATGACGCGAAGCCAGCCCGGGACATTTCCCGGGGCCGCGGTGATACCAGGCATAGCTTCAGGATATGGAGAGCGGATTTAAAGAGGTTTCCAGCCCTACAGAGAGTAAACTGGCGAATCCATGATTGAATGGGCGGTAATCTTCCTCCTGCTCGGCACCCTCTTCGTTGTCTTCTACCTCTACGTCCGCCAGGGCAACCGGATCGAGTCACGGGCCCGCGAGATCTTCGAGTCATGGCAGGTACGGGAACAGGAGGCAATGTCCCGCTGGCAGGCAGGAGAACTGGAGCGGCTCTCAGGTGAGAAGGCACAGATCCTCTTCGAGGGCTGGAGGGTACGCGAGGAGGAGGCCATCCGGTCGGATGCAATCAAGCGGAGCGAATCGGTAACCCGGGGGAAGGTGACCGAGCACCTCGTCCCGTTCTTTCCCGGTTTCCCCTTCGACCCAAGAGACGCCCGGTTCCTCGGAAGCCCGATCGACCTGGTCATCTTCGATGGCCTTTCAGAAGGCGGTATCCGGGAGATCGTTTTTGCCGAGATCAAGACCTCGCGAAACCCGGTGCTCTCCCGGCGGGAACGGGACGTGCGGGACTGCGTGAACGCCCGGAAGGTGCGCTACATGCTGCTGCATTTCCCGCCCGAAGGGGATGAATGACGGTTCCTACCCGCTGATTATCAGGACAAGGGATACCGTATCGCGGAGCCCCCCTCCTTCCCCTGAGAGCACCCCGCTGACCGTGATCCCGGGCGGGGCATTGGCAGGGACCACGAACCGGTAGCCGACGCTCTTTGGGTAAGGGGGATCGACAGTCCCCAGGTCGAAAGATTCACTGTAGAGGAAGAGCGCCCGCACATCGAGACGAAGGGACACCGGCTTATCGAATCCCCCTTTCGGCTCTATGGTCATCGTGTACTGGATTGCCTCGCCCCGCCGGGCACGGGCCTCGACCGGAGTGACCAGGAGCCGGAACGATGGCGGCCCCTGGACGATGGTCGTAGTTACCGTGGCAGCCGGTGATGACGGCGGCTCGGGGGGCACGGAAACTGGAGGTTTCCCGGTAACCGGCACCTCCGGAGGAGGTTTTGGCACGGCGGGCTGAGACAGCAGGCTGAAGACGAAAACGACCACGATCCCGGCCAGGATGAGGGCGATGGCGGTGAGGATCACTGTTCTTATCCGGGGAGTCATCTCTTTTTTTAGTATTCGGGCCCGGATATGAAGAACCGGGCGGAAGCACCGTGGCCTTTGTCACCCGGGCAGAAAGGGGGAGTGCTCAGGTGACCCAGGCATTCAAGGTGTGCGAACTGCGAGCGATCGCACGGAGGGTCCTGCGTTCATATATCCCGATCTCTGTCTGGCGGGAGTCCAACAGCGCACCAGGCGGGCTGAATAGTTATCGCAGAACATAGGGTGATTGTAGCATCAGCACGAAAGATATTTCGGTTTAATCTGTGGCCATCACCGGGATGGTGAGAATCACAGCCGGGGCTCCGGGTTTTCAGGACCGCATATAAGAATGAACGTACAAATACCGCCAGGGGAATCGATTCAATCCCGGGATTTCATCGCCGGTCCGGAATTCCTGGAACAGTTAACACTGGTTGCAACCGGAGATACTGCCCGGGAAAATGGGATTCCCCTCCTGGACTGAAGAATAGCCATGCCTGCCGCTTGACGCCCAAGCTACTGGAAAGCCCGGGAATGACAGCCTCTATTTCACTCAGGCGCCTGGCTTGACAGGCTGATGCCCGCTCCACCGGGGGTATTGTTTTTCAGATCCGATATCAGCATCATACAGAGTATTGCGGAAATGCTGGCAACTGCAAGCGTGATGATCATCGCCACGATGATCATCGCTCCCTGCACTGCGGAAAGCCCCACCCAGAGAAGGACTGAAAAGCAGGCAAGGATGTAGATTATCCAGAATTTCCGGTCTGACAGCACCATATGGATGCCACAACCAGGTGACATAGGAATTTATTGGAAAGGAGCTTCGATATTAATTCCTCAGGCGTTCATTAATCGGATCGATGAATATCAGCTGAGGGTGAAATTACAGTCCACTAAGAAAGGTCTCAATATTCTGGAGCACCCCGTTGATTACTTCTGCAATGAAGATCAGGATGCCAAGCGTCGTCTCACCCATCCACTGTACGAACCGGACAAGCGGGGCCGCCGCCATTTCCTGCCCGTCTCCATATGATATCATGAGCATGAGCCCTATGAAGATCATCCCGCCCAGCAGTATGATGAGGAGCAGGAGGGCGATCATGATCATGGTAAAGGGGCTCGATTTCATTGTCTTCACGAAATGTTTTTTTCACACGATAAAGATTCGTGTTTTCTCCTCATTTTGCGGTATTATCGTTCTCATGTGGATCCCTTCTTTTTTCCATAAAAAGCATCAGGCACAGGAGAATGGAAAATCCCAATACGATAGTCGTGATAAAAAGACTCACAAAGATCATCACTCCCTTTACAGTCAGAAATCCCACCCAGAGGAGGGCTACGAAACAGATTAGGTAATAAAAAACCCACGTCCTGGGGTCTTTAAATATCATGGTTGGGACTATAATCGATGAGCAACATAAACATTTCTATCGGAATTTTATAAGAGGATTGCCATTAACCTCCCTCTTTCATCGACTACTACCGCCCTCCTATCCTACCCTTCCCAGAGTGACCCTGTTTCTTCCTGAAATTCCGAATTTCCAGGATTTTTTCTGAATTTTTCGAGAGCTCCCGCTATGCAGATCGTTGGTTGAGGGTGCACAGTTGCCTGAGATTGAAATTGATACAGGAGAAGGTATTCTTGACCCGGACTCTGGCAATCGTCATAAGTTTCTGCGGGATGCAAATACGCGAATAAAAAGAACCGTGAATACGGAAAATTTATATTTACAATCCTTTTGGAGAACCGGATACAGATTCGAACCCGGGAACTCCTTCGAGAACAGGTCCTGAGCCAATGCTTCTCCCTGGCAAGAAGTGCACCGAAGTCTGAAAGCCGGTTGGAAGAAAAATTCAGACCCCGATAACATCGCCCATCGGAAACGGGTCCTGCTCCGCTGAATCGCGGGAACATATCCCCAATGATCATAAAACCCGGGGATACAACATTCATGTAAGAACTCTGTGAGAATAATTCCCCTTCTTCGGAGGTCAAGGATCTGGAAGTTTACGGACCCGGGAAGACGGAGCAGTCACCCCGCCCGTAGCAGTTTTGGCCGGCGTTCCCCGCATTTTTCAACAGCTGGTGAACACACAGCCTCCAGTCTACCCCCCTGTTATTCCGACCAGAACGTGCCTTTGACGGGGACCGTCAAACTCGCAGAAGTATAGACCCTGCCAGGTACCTAGCGCCAGGCGGCCATCGATAACCGGCACCATGAGGGAAAAGCCCACGAGCGATGCCTTGATATGGGCATCGGAGTTTCCTTCGGCATGCCGGTAATCTCCTGTTGCTGGAACCAGGCGTGCAAGGCTCGCGAGGATGTCCCTCGCAACGTCCGGGTCCGCGTTTTCATTGATGGTCAGGCCAGCCGTCGTATGTGGCATGTACACGAAGCAGGTGCCGTTCTTTACCCCCGTCTTTGCCAGTTCACCTGTAACAATGCCAGTGATATCGATAAGCTGTGTCCTAGAACCGGTCCTGACTTCAACCCTCGTCCACTTCACTTGGTTCACCTCGTTGTGCTATTGCCATCAGTTAAAAAAAATCTTACCCGCCTTCATCTCACAGTCTGCGGGTGTCGGGTTATTCGGGTACATCACCCTGGTGCCCGCCGAATATCTTTCCCCCGGGCCCAGGAGAAGGCACAGGCAACGGCCATGATGGCTATCGAGGCCACAAGTGCGGCATCGATCCCTGCCAGGAACGCTTCGCTCACCCCCCCGATCAGGTTGGTGGTGCCGATGAAGACCTCGAAGGCGACCTCACGGGGGATACTGGCAGAAGCTATGGTGATGGCCACGACGAAGCTTCCAAGCACCCCGATATTCTGCACAGTCCTCAGGATCCCTGATGTCGTGCCGAAAGATTGCTCCCTGGCATGGGCCATGACGGCGCTGGTGTTTGCCGGGTAGAACATGGACGTCCCAATTCCGGTGACCGCCGAGACCAAGAGGACGAAAGTGAGGGAGGTGTGGACTCCAAGGAGGAGGTAAAGCCCTGTGGCTCCCATGAGGACCATCAACCCGGTGGTGGCGATAACCCTTGCCCCGTAACGGTCAGAGTAAGCACCCATGAATGGTGAAAGGAGGCTCCCCATCAGGTAACCGGGGGTCAGGAGGAGGGCTGCATTGAGCGGGGACAGCCCCCTGATGCCCTGCAGGTACATGGTGATCATGAAGACGACCGAGAGGTAGCCAAGGCTCTGGAAAAATGCTGCAACAATCGAGTAACGGAGGATATCGCCCTTCAATACATCAGTCTCAAGGAGCGGATGCGGAGTCCGACGCTCGTGGAGGAAAAATACCAGGATAGCAAAAACCCCTGCAACAGCGAAGAGAAGGTTTGAAGTTGAAGCGCCGAAGGAGACAAAGTCCACCGCACCGTAGGAGAGGAGCATCAGCGCAGCTCCAAGGATTACCATCCCGACAAGATCGAGGCCGGCCGGCGTCCTTGTTTTGTCCCGCAGGTAGTGCATCCCGAGAATGGTGGCTGCGATCCCGATGGGGACGTTGATGAAGAAGATGAACTCCCATCCCACGAACGTGGTGATAATACCGCCGAGCACGATCCCGAGCATCGCCCCGCTCGTCCACCCAAGCGAGATATAGCCAAAGGCCTTTCCCCTCTCGTGCCGGGGGAACGAGTCGGCAACGATCGCCCCGCTGTTGGCCTCAAGCAGGGCCCCGCCGACGGCCTGAACCGCCCGGGCGGCGATGAGGTGGGTGATGGTGCCAGACATCCCGCAGAAGAGTGAGCCGATGGTGAAAATGGCAAACCCGGCATTGAACATCCGGCTCCTCCCCCAGATGTCTCCGATGCGGCCGAGCTGGGTGGTGGTGACCGCGATCACCAGGAGATAGATGATTATGACCCACAGCGTTACCACGAGGTCGGAATGGAGGGACGCGGAAATCGAGGGGAAGGCCAGGATCACGATGGTGCTGTCCAGCGCCCCCATCATGGTTCCGAGAACGAGGATGAAAAGAGGTATCCGCTGGCTGGAGTCCATGATCAGTCCATCAAAGATACGCGGGGAAATGTGATGAAACCTGTCATCGCAGCGGCCGGTCGGGGCGATGCTTTCCGGAGGGGCACAGGACGCAGAGGGGGCTAAGCTCCCCGGGAGATGCTGGGATGTGCGGCCGGGCACCTGCATCATGCTCCGGGCTCCAGGGCGGCGGGAGGCAATACTCCATCCGACCTGGATCAACAAGGATGAAACCCGGATCCTCCTGCAAAACGGGCAGGATTGATCAGTCATGTTGTGGACTCTCCCATGCCACAAGGTCCAAAACCTGTCAGAGGTTTTCGACCCTAAAACTAAATATTTGGAATGATGAAGTTGTCACTGGTGTAAAAAAGATGAAAGAAGAAGTCTTCTTCGGCGAAAGTATGCCCAAGGTAAAAAAGGAGTACAAGGACCTGTACGAGGCCATTGTACATTTGAATGAGGCTGTGTACACCGGGAAAACCCTTGATTACAAAACCCAGAAATTGATTGCCCTTGGAATTAACGCAGCTGTTTCTGATGAACGGGCAACAAAAAAACAGATGTTGAGCGCCATGAAAGAGTTCAATGCTTCAAAAGACGAGATAGTGGATGTCCTGAGGATGGTCCTACTGACAGCAGGAATGCCACCTTTTGTCAAGGCTATGAGAGTACTCTATGAATTGAAAGAGTAGGGCGGCAGGTTATCAGGAAATAACCCTTTTTGTTCATTTTCGATTTCTGTTATCGTTTTGGTTTTTAGTTGAGGATACTTCCTGAAACCAGCTTGAGTCTGACTCACGTATGTTTCTCTGGGATTCCGGTGCGAGCTACTCCCCCGGAATGTTAGCCATGTGAAGATCGATAAATACGGGGCTGTCGTCATTGTAGAAGTTCCGTTGATATCATGCAGAAGGTCTTTGTAATCTGGCTGCCTGATTCATCTAACAGGGGTCGCTATTCATGTAGAGTTCCATGATTCTTTCTGCCTCCTCTAAGGAGAGCGTATCGGCAACATACCCTGCAAGTTCCACGATATTTTCAGGAGATATACACACGATGCTTTCACTCCCGTCCAGGATGAGCCTGACAAGATACTCGAGATCATGACGGGAAATGTTCCTGAGGCGTCGGGCAAAGTCCTTCTCGTCGGCAGCAAGGTGGTTCGATACCTGGGGGAGGAGAGAGAGAAATTCGTGGCCCGATCCCGGACAGAGAGGGTCACCATACTCCGGGGCAAGCTTCTTCAGGATTTCCCTGTCACGGCCGGAAAGGGTTGGCTGCGGGTGATGAAAAAACTCCAAGGTACTCCCGCTCCTGTCACGGCGGTTCCGGCAGATCGGGGCGGATGGGGGACCCGGCTTCTGCCTTCCCATGCCCATGAAAATCCTCAAGCTTCCTGACTGAATCAGAAAATGCTTCATCATCAGGGGCCTGCCTGTTCTCCTCAATTTCCAATTCATAGATCGTTCTGCTGTAGTGCCAACTTCATGGCAGTGGGACTTCAATAGTGAAGGCAAAATCGATTCGACAAAGCAGAACCCGACCTGCAAATACACATCCATTGGAATCTTTTTGAGTACAATTGACCGTAAAAGATACATCAGGCAACCTTACTGGCACTGAAAAACAAACTTTATCATCGTAACTCAAAAAAATAGCGACAAATTTTTTCTAATAATGCGAGTGGCAGGATTCGAACCTGCGAACTCCTGCGAGAACCGATCTTGAGTCGGTCACTTTTGGCCGCTTGGTTACACTCGCTCCAGTACAGGTATGCGAAACTCCGTTATAAAATCCTGAGATAGGATCCCTTCCCATCAAAACCTGCAAACATGGAAACGAAAGTCCCCTGGCAGACCGGGACAACGCCCGGGTATCACCATGAAGGTCTCCGGCAGATGCGCATCGTCACCGCGGGCAATTCCCCATTTCAAACCTACTGCATGGATTCCGTTTCGTGATCACCACCTGGAATAACAGGCTCCCTGGCGGGCGCGATCAGGCCGTCGCCTTCTCCCGTGCGATCTCCCCGACAGCCCGGACGAGCGCATCCGCCTCATCGTTCGTAGTGTAACACCCCACGGAAGCCCGCACCGTCCCCCTGGGGTCAAGGGACTGGGTGAGCGGCTGGGCACAGTGCATCCCGGATCGGACGCAGATCCCGGCTTTCTGGTCGAGGAGGACAGCCACGAAGTCCGGTGCCATCCCCGCCACGTTGAATGAGATGACCGTGCTTCCCAGGGGACTGTATACCGTCACCCCGGGCATCGCTGACAGCCCGGCATGGATCCGCTCCCCGACCTCACGTTCGTGCCTGTGGATTGCCCCGACCCCGAGCGCTTTGACGAGCCCGATGGCCGGACCAAGCCCGATGACACCCGGGATGTTCGGAGTGCCGGGCTCAAACCGGGCCGGGCAGGGGAGGAGGGTGAACTGGTCGTGACTTACATCGGCCACCATTCCGCCGCCATAGCAGGATGCGGCGAGCGTGTCCGGATCGGCGATATACAGGGCCCCTGTCCCCTGGGGACCGAGGAGGCCCTTGTGCCCGGGGATGGCCAGGTAGTCGAACAGGTCGGTCCGGGGCATGGGCATATGCCCGATCGACTGGGCGGCGTCCACCAGGATGGCTGCCCCGGCATCGTGGGCGACCTGTGCGTACTCCTCCACCGGGATAACCGTGCCAAGCACGTTGGTCACGTGGTTGACTGCCACCAGGCGGGTGGCGCGTCCCACGGCTTCCTGGATACCACCTTCCTGTACATATCCTCCCTCCTGGGGGACAACCTTCACCCTCACCCCCCTCTCCCGCAGGGCCAGCCAGGGGAGCAGGTTGGCATGGTGCTCAAGCGCGGTGGTCACCACCTCGTCCCCTTTCTCCCAGCAGATGCCCCGGGCCACGAGGTTGATGGCCTCGGTGGTGTTCCGGGAAAAAACGAGATGGTCCGCCGGGATGCCGAGAAACTCCCCCAGGTGCTCCCTCGTCCGCTCATATTCTTCCGTTGTCCTTCGTGCCAGCCGGAACGCCCCTCTCCCGTGGTTTGCGGCATACTCGAAGAAGTAAGCGTTCATCGCCTCAACCGCACACCGCGGGGTCTGGCTGGTGGCCGCGGAATCGAGATAGATGCAGGTGGAGAGGACCGGGAACTCTTCGCGGAGGGCGGCAAGGTCATACATGTGACAAGGGTACCACCTGGAGGGGGATGACGCTTCCGGCCGGCGGAGACCCGTCACCTTTAACCACCGCTTCAGCAGAGAATGATGCATGGGTACGGTCATTGATGCGGCCATAGACGGGGATCTGCCGGACCTTATTTGCCGGGTGGCGGCCCGGGAGGGGATCGGTCCCGATCAGGCGCGGGAGGCAGTCCTTGAAGGCAGCATGGTGTTCATGCGGAGAGGGGACCATGCCCTCGGCATCGGCAGGGACCTTTGCACCCGGGTGAACGTGAATATCGGGACCTCGAGCACCCTGGTATGCCCCGAAGAGGAGGTTGAGAAAGCCCGGGTTGCCGAACGATTTGGTGCAGACACCATCACCGATCTCTCCATGGGAGGGGATATCCGGTCCATCCGGGAGTCCATCTTCCAGGCTACCACGGTCCCCCTCACGACCGTTCCGATCTACGAGACTGCGGCGCGGGTCGGACTTGCAGGTATGACCGGTGAAGACCTGCTGTCCACCATCCGCGAACAGGCCGATTGCGGGATATCCTCCATGGTGCTCCACTTCGTTGACCGGAAGATCCTCGCTCTCCTGGAACGGGAAGAGAGGATATCGGGCGTTGTCTCAAAAGGTGGTGCAATGACCTGCGTGTACATGCACCTCAACGACCAGGAAAACCCCTTCATCGAACTGTTTGACGAGATCCTCGGAATTTTCCGCAGGCACGATATCGTCCTTTCCCTCGGAAACACGGCCCGGGGCGGTGGAATCCACGACGGATTGGGACCGGCCCTCCAGGAAGAGCGCCAGAGGAACTGTGCTCTCGGGAGATATGCACGGGAGCGGGGAGTCCAGGTAATTATCGAAGGGGCGGGCGGGCATGTCCGGTACGACCGTATCGCCCCCCTGGTCCGCTCCTACAAGAAAGCCGCCCCCTTCCCCCTCTTTGTTGCCGGCCCGCTTCCCACCGACATTGCCCTTGGTTATGACCATGTCGCCGGGTGTGCCGGGGCAGCCGCCGCCAGTGCTGCCGGAGCCGATTACATCTGCTCCATCTCCCCGTCAGAACACCTGGGGCTGCCCGGCCCAGACCAGGTCAGGGAAGGGCTGATCGCCTTCAGGATCGCGGCACATATAGGCGATATCGTGAAATACGGAAAAGATGCACCCGACAAGGAGATCTCCCTGCTCCGGGCCGGGCTGGACCGCGAAGGCCAGTTTGCCCGTGCCCTGGATGAGCAGAGAGCACGGGAGCTTGCAGGAGACACCCCGGATTGTTCCATGTGCGGCGATTTCTGCGCGATCCGCCTGATGAAGGCGCTCATGGAAAAACGTCGCCTGAAAGAACGGTGACTGCCCCTCACATGAAATCGGCAAGCCCCATCTGCTGGGACTTTTCCTCTCCAAACGTGGATTCGATGGCCTGATCGAGCACCATCACCCGCTGCCGGGTGTACTCTGAGACCCTGTATTTCCCACAGATCATCCGGGAGACCTCGAGGTACTTCTTGACCGAGCCCTCGTGCACGGTGGGAATGACGTTTCCGCCGCAGCGCGTGCACTTGCCGGCAAGCGGAATCCTCCGGTAGCTGGCGTTGCACCTCGTGCACCGGAACTTCTGCCTGGAGAAAGCGGAGAGGTTTCCCATGAGGTCCCGGATGAAATGGGTTGTCAGCACCCGTTCTGCAACATCGTCCTGGTCAACGGCCCGTATCTTCCCGGCAAGGTCAAGCTCGGCCTCGAGCTTCTCGAGCATGCTCTTGAGCTGGGTATACGCGGACTCAAGCGGCCCGGCCGAGATATCGGAGGTGTCGTGGGTGAAGAGGAATCCTTCGAGGGCCTCCGGAGTCCCCAGCCGGTTCTCCACGCGGTCGATCAACTGTGCGATTTCGCGGGGATGCGAACCGTCCAGGGCTGCCTTGTAGAGCTCGAGCGGATAGCCGGAGGTGACATCGAGGTTGTGGCTCTCCCGGTCGATCTCCGCAGGATCGATAGCCGTGGTGAGAACCAGGGGGGCGTCCATGGTCCCGCCCCGTGACTCGGGGAGGAAGGCACGGGAGAAGTTGATCAGGGCATCGAGGAGGAGCATTATGCAGTCCTCGTCACCATCGCATTGCCCGGTGAAGATACCGTTTCCACAGACCGTGTGCTCATCGGTCACTGTCAGGCAGAAAACGCGGTCATCCGGGCAGGGGACGATATCCCTGTGGAGGATGTGATCGGTGATAACCGAAGTTCCGGCCATGACCGGTACCGGGTCGCCTTCCTTCAGCTCCAGCGCCCGGATCTTTCGCAGGTAACACAGGTCCCAGACCAGCATCGCGTGATCGGGGGTTACGGCAAGCACCCTCCCCTGTCGTGTCTCGAACCGGATGATATGGTCCGGGGCCCGGTGGATAGAGACCGAAGTTATCTTCCGCAGGTGGGGTTTTCCCTCGTGATCGATCGTGCGGGTGAGATAGGTCTGCTGCGGGTCGGAGTAGTAGGTGCCCAACCGGTCGATTCCTGGCCGGGAGAGATCGAAGTTTTCGGCCACGAACTGCCGTACAGGCATCGTCCTCCAGGTCCGGCCGTCGGACACCTCGATTTCCGTATCCCCGTGGAAACAATTCCGCCTTTTTGCGGCATGGAAGAACGGGTGGGCATACCCGGCATTCGCCCGCGAGATCCCGATAATCCGGGCCAGGACACCGGCGCTGGTATGAGGGGCAAGCCCGATGGCCAGGTGACCTATCAGGTCGTCTCTTGAGGCGATCCGGTAGAACGGCGGCAACTGGTAGCAGCGCTCCAGGAGATCGTCCATGAACGCGGCAGTATGCACCATGTAATCGGCGCAGGACTCGGAGACAAGGATGTCCTGGGGTTTGAGTTCAACCACCTGGTCGGAGCGGGTGAGCGGGGCACCGTGGATATCGGCGGGGTACCCGAGCCCGACCAGCCGGGCAGGGGCCACCCCGATCTCTGCCGGGCGGAAATGCGTGAGGGGGAGGTCGATCATGTCGAACCGGACCGTGCCGTCCTTGAAGACGAAGAGACCATGCCCGGCCCGGAGGATGCCCTTCGCGATATCCTCAACGGCCCTCTCCCGTGAGATCAGCCCTTTTACCCCTTTCACCAGGCTCACCTGCTGTTCCCGCATCCCGAGCCGCGCGGTTGCCAGGGCATACTCCTCTTTCACGTTGAGGCTGATTTCCTGCGAGCAGGTCGTTTGCACCTTGCAGTGCGGGCACTCGGGACCGCTCATCTCCCTCCTGCAGCGGGGACAGGAGAAGACGGGGTTGGTATGCACACCGCATTCGCACCGGTTCCGGAAGGTCACTGCCCCGCAGGCAGGACACCGGCGCTTCCCGGCTTCGACCTGGATCACCCCCCCGTCCATGTTCGGCCCCGGGGCATGGTTGGCTGCTTCCTGGAACGAGCGGCGCGAACCCCCTGCCTCTCCGAGGGGAAAGAGTGAATGGGGGGGCGGGTTCATCTTCCGGGGCTTTGACTTGCCGGGCCGGCCCATCCTCCCGCCGATCCGCGTCCCTGCTTTCGATCGCATCAGGAACCCGGAGAGGTGCATGGCGGCGGAAAGCCCGTCGCCCTCCGGGACCGTGTCCCATGCCTCGCGCTTCATGAGCCGCAGGTCAAGTCCGAGGCAGGCCAGAAAGATCAGGTAATTGCTGATGCAGATCAGGCCTTCACGGACCATGTGCGGGATAAGGATCTCCTCGAGCAGCGCCTTTATACGGGCCGTGTTTGGCAGCACCAGGATTCCGTGGCGGATCTCCCCGGATTCCGAAACAAGGCCGGCCAGCTCCCGCATCTCTTCGGCACTGATATCGTCCCAGAAGCAGGTGAATGCCGGGTGGAGGAACTGGCCATCACAGCAGCACGATATCGCCTCGAGCTCGTTTTCCGGGCGGGTGCCGCCGCCCTCGAGTTTCCACCACTCTTCGCAGTATGACGGGGGGACAAGGGGATGGTTATTTTCGAGGAACTCTCCATAGCTGATCAGGATCTCGCCGATATCGAGGATCCGGTCTATGGATGCGGATTGCGATTCGGCAGTGGCAAGGTCATCGATCCTGAGCACATCCCCGTTTGCGAGGCGCACCGTAGGGCCCTCTATGGAGTCAACCGGGACGATTCCCGCCGCCTTCCCGGGCCGCTCGATCTTCATCTGGGTCCCCACGGCGAGGAAACCGCCAAGGATGTGCATGGTGGCCGGGTTGATTCCGGCTGCAGCAAACCCGGTGTTCCGCGACCGGCCATAGCGCAGCCGGAACCCTCCTTTCCGCATGGGATAGGAAAAGACCGGCCGGCCCCCGATGAGGTCCCGCAGGTACTTGTCGCGGGGGACGATCTTTTCCTCTTCCCCCGCTGCAGGGCTCCTTGCTGCACTGGTGGAAAGCTCCCCGAGCCAGTCCCAACCGTCCATCTTCATGGAACGGACGTACTTCTGGATCTTTGGGGCCTTGAGGGCAAGCCCTTCAGCGAGGACGAGCGCCATCCCGCCCCGGACAGAATTGGTCTCGATCCGCTCGAGGTCCCGGTACCCGCTCACTTCCTCCTGCTCAGTCCCCTCTCCATCGATGCAGACCGGACAGTTGCCGACGATGAGCCGTATCTCCCGCTCGCTTGGGAGGTACTGCAGGTTCATGATAGAGTTATACTGGCGGATCTCCTCGATGTACCGCTCCACCTCGTCCTGGCGGGGGATGAAACGGCCGATCCCAAGCGCACGCCGCACGTAGTCCCCGACAAGGACAGACAGTGCCTGGGCAGTCCCCCCGGCACTGCGGATCGGACCGGCATAGTAGATGCGGAGGTACTCGGACCCGTCATCGTTCTTCCCGGTCCCCACTTTTGCGATACCTTCGGTGGGAGCGGCAACCACCCCTTCGGTGAGCATGGCCATGGCGGTCCTGATAGCGTGATCGAGGATCTCTTCCCGTGTCTGCTCCCCGAACCTCCGGGCCACGAAATCATCGCCGATACGAAGAGCAGCCTCCTCCCTGCTCATCGTTGATTCGAGTTCCCGGATCCTTTCCGCAATACCCTTGATGGACAGGAGCGCCTCGACCCGGTCTGCAAGATCGCTTGCCACCGGGATTTCCACCTCAGTCCTCGGGTCGATCCCCCGCGCCCGCGCGGCTTTCGCAACTTCGAGCGCCCGCGCAAGATAGGCCATGAGGTTTTCCGAATACTCCTCCATCGCCGCAGACCGCTTCACCATATTCGCTTCTCCCTCTGTGATAAAACCCGTCCGATATTTCAGTCTCCCTTCTCTTTGTCCCTCATCGAATCCACCATGGCCAGGATTCCATCCTCCCCCATACCCCAGAGCGTGAGCTCTGCGCATGAACGGAGTTCCTCGTCAGGACCGGTATACAGCTTGCGCAGGCGGGCAAGGGCCGGGGCACCGATCCGGCACAGTGCTGCGGAAAGGTAACCCCGGAGGGCGGGGTCCGCACCCTTCATGGCCCCGATGAGCGGGTCGATCGCCGCCTCCCCGGAATGCCCAAGGGCTGCTGCCGCATACCTTCGGAACCCCGGGTCCCGGTTCTCTCCAAGTGCGGAAATAAGGGGCTGTATAGCCGGGGCACCGATCCGGGAAAGGGCAAGGGCTGCGTACCAGCGTTTGTCAGGGTCACCGCTCTCTATAAGGACGGTGATGAGCGGTGATACCGCCACTTTCCCCTGCCCTGCAAGGCGCTTTACTGCAGAAATCCGGACTGCCCGGTCAGGGCTACCAAGGTCCCGGATATCATCAACAAGTGGCACGGTCATGATCCAACCTCTTCTTCGGTGTCTATCGGGGTTCCGGTCATGGTTATCACCCGCTGGGGGAATGGTATCTTTATCCCTTCCCGGTCGAGGGTTTCCTTGATCGTCTGGAGTAGCTCCGTCCTGACATCCCACCAGACCCTTGAAGGGGCCCAGATTCGGACCTTGAGGAGGACTCCCGATTCGCCGAGCTCGGAAACATAGATACTTGGAGCAGGTTTTTTGAGGACGAACGGGTGCATCCCGATGACCTCCCGGATTATCCTTGCCGCTTTTCCGGCATCTTCTGCGTATCCGATGTGCACCCGGTATTCGAACCTCCGGGCAGGGTATGCCACGTAGTTGATGATATCCGAGGAGAAGACCTGTTCGTTTGGGATCCGGACATAGATCCCGTCGTTCGTCTTCACGATGGTTGAGAGGATCCGGATCTGGTACACGGTCCCCTGGGTCGAACCGATCCGGATCGAATCCCCGATGGCAATCGGCCGTTCGAGGAGGAGAAAGATGCCGGACCCGAAGTTGGAGACGATCTTCTGGCTGGCAAAGGCGATTATCAATCCAACTGTCCCGCCAACGACCAGGAGCTGGGTGATATCGATATCGAAACTGGGAAGGGCGAACCAGACTCCGATCAGGATGATTACCAGCTGGGAAGCCCTGACCAGCTTATCGAGTTCTCCCCGGTCAACCCGGTCCGACAGCGCCCGCTTCAGGTAAGTGCCGACAATCCGGGCGATTATGACGGTGATGGCCACCGAGACTGCAAACACGATCAGGTCAAACCACGTGACCGAACCAATTACCACGTCATAAAAGGTCATCCTAATCGCCTATCCCGAACTCCATGACGAATGGCAGTTTTTCGGCAATCAGCGTTTTTCGCACCCGGGTAACCAGGATTGACGCTACCATACCCTCCTCCAGGGGGCGGTCCTCGCATTTTATATCGGCGATGTCCCGTGACAGGATATTCATGCGGCCTGCCATCGAGACGTAATTCCCATAGTACAGGAAAAGGGAGGAACAGTCAAAAACGACCCGGGAGACCTCCACCCAGTTCCGGCTTTGATTGGTGATGGATAGCATGAGGACCCCTTCTTTCAGCCGGTCCACCACAGGGACCTGGCTCGAGACGGCGCTCTCATGGTACCGCGTGATGATCCCTTCCTCCTCCGGTCCGTAGAGTGAGTATTTCGGCCGGGATAAGGCAAAGATATCCAGGACATCAAAATCCCCTTTCGATTCGAGGAAAACACCAATCTCGATCGGGAAGGTGAGGTATATGGTTTCCCTCGAATCGGGCTCGATTGCCAGAGGGGCGAAATGGATCTCGAGAAACTTCGTGACCTCCTTTGGAAGGTTAACAGGTTCAACAGGATTTATCACGATCTTCCGTGAGCTGCCGGAAATGAACCTGGTGATCGTTTCAGGACCGCACTTCCGGGTGTACAGGTGGAAGCTGCCTGATGGGTCGACACGTATAGAGACCTCGTCTGACTGGTAGGAGAATGAGTAATCCGACTCACCGAACACAAGGAACACCTAACGATTTCACACCAGATATAGGTTCGTTATCTAGCCTTCAGGGGTCGTCCCCGGCTCATTCCTGGAACTGATCTCCCGGATTGCCGAGTCGAGCACCGCGCGGGTCTGTGGATCGGCCAATTCACAGGCTTTCCGGAGCGGCTCAAGGGCCCCGGGCCGCCCCATGGCCCCAAGGGCCATCGCCGCACCCTGCCGCCGGCGTGGTTCGGGATCGGAGAGGGCCTCGATGAGGAGATCAAACGACTGGTCTGCCCGGGACGAAAGGGTGGCGACAATGTCCTGGCGCATATCACCCGAAGCATCGGCCAAGACCTGGATGAGCGCTTTTGTCGCGGCCGGGTCGCTCATCTTTCCAAGCGCAGTCACGATACCCTGCCTGACATCGGACGGGGCTTCGGGCCATACTTCCGAGAGGGCAGGGATGGCTGGAGGCCCGATCAGGGCAAGGGCAAAGGCTGCCCTGCTCCTGACGAAACGGTCGGGATCAGAGAGGAGCCCGATGAGCGGTGCAATGCCACGCTCATCCCCGATCTCGCCCAGGGTGATTGCTGTTTTCCACCGCACCCCCTCATCCGGGTTATCGAGTACTGCGAGAAGCGAGGGAACGGCCGGCGCCCCGATCTTTCCGAGTGCTTCGGCTGCCTTCCAGCGGATTCCGCTGTACTGGTCACCGGTAAGTGCCGATACCAGTGCGCCAATTGCAGCGGGATCGGCAAGCTCGCCGAGCGCTTCTGCCGCATCGTACTGTACAGCGGGGTCGCGGTTCCGGAGGGCACGGACGAGGCCGGCGACATCTCCCTGCTCTTTAAGCCGTTTCACACCGGCAACCGAGGCAAACCTGCTCCGGAGCTCCGCGATACTGCCTGTCCGGGTGCCTCCCCTGATGCCGGACTGTATGGCGGCATCGGTCACCTCATCGATAATCCGTTGTTGTTCCCGGCGCATGTAATCCGAGACCGTCCCGATAACCAGGCCGACGATGACAAACATCAGTACACGGAGGATTCCATCGCTGTCGATCATCCCGCTCGTCAGCCATGTGACCACCAGTGTGACAGCGCCAAGCAGGACGGCCACGGATGCACCCCGCCATCCGTACCATACCGCGGCAAGGACGATCGGTACGTAGAAGAAGTGGGTATACACCACCGTAATCCCGAGATGCCAGTGCACGAAGAGCTCAAGGAGAAGCGCGGCAGCGGTAAACCCGATCACCACGACAAACCTGATATCCTTCATCCGTTCTCCTCCTCCAGGAAGGACCATGTGAACTGTTCTGGTGCCGGGAGCAATAAGCTGTTCCCGTTCCCCACCAGGAAGGAGGAAAAAGGCCCCTCACCGCATGGGAAAATCCCTGGAAGACCAACAACCCCCTGTTCCCGCCAGAACAGGACCGGTCCTCCGGACAATCAGGCGCCCTGAGAGCCGGTTGCCACAGCGATACACTCCTCAGTGGTCCCAATCCTCACCGCAGCCCCGCACATATCAGGGACGTAAGAAAACGCCTTGCCGCTGTTGACCATGATGGCACCGAACTGCTCCATGGCAGGGGAGACGACCATGCATGTATCGGCATATACCCGCGCCCCGCTCCGCTCGATGGATGCGACTGCATCGCGGGACACCTCGATGACCTTTCGTGCAGAGAAGACATAGAGCGGTATCTTCACCCGTTTTCCGGAAAGAAGCCCGGCAATGACCGAGAGTTCTTCGGGTGAGCAGTGGGGGCAGCCCAGGGCAACAGCATCAACCGTGATATCGCTCCAGAGGGCAGCAATATCGCGCGCAGTCACCGGGATATTTTCGAGATCTGTTACGTCGTAGGAGAATATCCGGGCCTCCGGGGTGATGCCATCGACATGGTAGAGGGCCACTGCCCCGGAGGCCGCCATCGCCGCGCCAAGCGCCTTGAGCCGGTCCCGCCGGGGCCTGATGCCGGAGAAGAAGGGGATGCGGTTTCCTGCAAGTTTCCCGGCAAGATACCCAAGGGCCCCGTAGAATGCGATATCTTCGTGCGGTCCTTCTCCCTCCACGCTGATATGAACCTGGGGCCGGCGCTCACCGACCAGGTGCAGGCCGTACTCGGGAGTCTTTCCGATAATGGCTGATGCGAGCGCTCCCGGACCTCCTTCCCGGTTGGTGCGGGCCCCGATGACCGAGTTTGCGTATGAGACCGCGGAGGACTCCGACCAGGCGATATGGTCGCCAAAACGGGTCTGGTAGATATAGTATGGTGTACAGGTGCACTCAAGGCGGATACCGAGCCGGGAATACGCGGCGATCACCTCTTCCTGCTTCCTGGCAAACGCGGACGAAATCCCCATCTCCCGCCAGGCAGCGCGGTCCATTCCAACCGGGTTGAGCACGGTTGGCACTGATACACGGGCATCGAGGCCGGAGAGCCATTCGAGGCCGGCCTCCCCGATGGTCTTGTAGGAGGCCCCGCTCACCTGGGCGCTCCGGATAGGGACCAGCCGGTCGGCACAAAAAACCTTGCCGAGCGCTACAAGGATCTCCATCATCTTCTGGCGCGTCTCGCCGTACTCCCCGGCAAGCACCCGTTCTTCTTCGGGCAGCAGGTGCACGGGCTCACTCCCAGGATGCCCGGCGGAACTCTGCTTCGCAGCCAAGCGGCATGGTTGCATCGACTCCGACCTTGACGTTTGTCCCGTCTTCAGCCTGCGAAGGGTCCAGAGACGAGCCCCGGGCCCCGGTGATGACCACGATATCCCGGTCACCCCTGACCCGGGTGGCGATGGCAAATTCCACGTCCTCCAGGCAGGTAGGATCAATATCGTCGTCAACCACCACCACGTGCTTGAGCGAGGTGTGGGCGGCAAACGCGGCCATGATAGCGTTCTTCGCATCGCCCTGGGTCTGCTTGCGGACCTGGATTACCGCGTGGAAGTACCCGCACCCCCCGGTGGTCAGGACAACGTTTTTCACCTCGGTCACCCCTGCCACGGCCCGGTAGATGGAGGGCTCATACGGGGCACCCATCAGGATCCGGTGCTCATTTCCGGCAGGCAGGATCCCGTGATAGATAAAATCCTTTGCCAGGTGCATACCGGTAAACTCGATTACCGGCTGTACCCGGACAAGATCGTAGGTTCCAGTGATATCGACAAACGGGCCTTCCTCAATAGTCTCTTCCCCGATATATCCTTCGAGCACGATCTCGGCTCCGGGCACCCGCACCCCGTTGCTGCACTGCCATACCCGTATCTCACCACCGAGCAGTTCTGCGGCATACGGGAGTTCTTTTCCTTTCGGGACCCGCGTGCAGCAGGCGAAGGTGACCGCGGGGTTGACCCCGATTACCACGGCCACCGGCAGCCGTTCCCCCTGTTCGCGGGCAGCCCTGTAAAGTGTTGAGGTGTGGCGTCCTTCCACCAGCCGGGCGGCGACCCTCTGTGAGTCGAGCACCTGCAGGCGGTGGATCGATGCGTTCTCGGTTTCGCCAAACCGTGAAAAGACGATCCCGGCCGTGATATATTTCCCGGCATCGAGGGGATAGTGTTTCATGACCGGGATCCTGGAAAGGTCCGCGGGCTGCATCGGAATCGTCCCCTCCCGCACGACAGATCCACGGTATTCCATCCGGGCCAGGCTCTGGACCATTTCGTCCCGGGGAATGTCCAGTGCTACCGAGAGTGCATCCCTCGTTGCCGTAACGTTCATGACCCCGCGGGCACCCGCAATCCGGTGGAAAAAAAGGAGCTTGTCGGTCTTATGGGCATACCGGCACGGCTCGTAGACAACATCCACAGGATCATCGATATCGATAACCCCGTCACACTCCCTCATCCTGTCGATAAATTCCCGCATCCTGATCGTGCTCCCCTGACCGGGCACCGCCCGCCTTGTTCAAAAGATTGGCTATGCTGAATATTAAAATCCGGGGTGGTCCGGGAGAACAGGGTGCAGGACTCTGTTTCGCCAGTCCGGAGGATGGAGCGGCATGCGGGAAGCAAGAGATGTCCGGGAATTATTCCCGGGCCGGGGCATAGAACCTGAACCTGAACCCGGAAGCTTCGATGGCCCGGGCCGATGCCGGGTCGAGATCCTTTCGTGCCGCAAGGACTATGGCATTCAGGAGGTTCAGCTGCCGGAGCATGTCGAAGTTCCCCTCAGGGATTTCGTTCAGGAAATCGAGCAGATCGTTCACGCGTTTCAGGACTTCCTCCGATGCTACCAGGTTGAGCCGGTTCAGGGCAAACGCCATCCTCTTCTTGGCCTGACCCAGCCTGTATCCGTCCGTCCCGGCGACGTTCATATCGGTGATGGCATGGAAGAGTTCCTCGTAGACCTTCAGGCGATACCTGCTGCGGACCAGCCGCAGCTCCCTGCTCTCTGCGTAGAGGTAGGTCAGGCAGAGAGCAACAACAACCACGATTATGCCAATCGTGACCACTATCCAGTATTCGAGCAAGGAATCCCCCTCGCTGGAAGGTTCACCCCGGTATGCATAAAGGTTCTTTTTTTAATCCGTGACCAGCCTTCCATCAGAACGAGAGCCGGTCCTGGGTGGTGAGCGGCTTCACATGCAGTACCTCGCGGGCAGCCAGCCCTGCTTCGGCAACGCATCCGGGTGAAGAATACACTCCCAGCCGCCACTGGCCGCGCCGGGTTTCATTGAGCGTTGTCACCAGTGGTGATATCTCTTCCAGCCCCACCACCCGGTTGCGGTTCTTCACCTTCACGTGCACCGACATGTCCTTCGGGAACTCGGGGATATCGACCAGGATCTCGTGCGCCTCGACTCCGGCAGACTTCGCGATCCGCGCCGCGAGATCGCGCATCCTCTGCGGTGTGCTCTCCCTGGCAATAGTTGCCGTGTTGACCTGGTCCTTTCCAACGTAGAGGGCACGCTTGTACATCCTCCGGCTGTATATATCCTCCATGAGCACCCGGGCCACTTCAGATGGCGAGTGAAGGAGGCTCTGGAAGCAGCCTGCATCATCGAGCCGCATGAAGGATCCGGGATGGGCCCCCCGGATACCCTGGAAATGCTCGTACACCGCACGGGAAAACATCATCTCGGCAATCCTGCTGACATGGTGGTAGTAGACGGCCGGCCGCATCAGGGTCCGGGCGATCAGCAGGGATTCGGCAGCATTGATCCCCCCTTCCCGGATGGCGATCTGCCCCTCGGAAATCACGGTATTTCGTATCAGGCGGTGGGCATCGACTGTTCCATAGGGAACCCCGGTGTAGTGGGCATCACGGAGGAGGTAGTCCATCCGATCGACGTCCAGTTCGCCGTGCAGGATCCCCGAGAGCTCGTGCTCCCCCTTCAGGAGCGCCACCGACTGCCCGGCATCGACCCCGTGCCCGGAAAGGATGGAGAATAGATCGACGTCTTCGGCAAGCCATGCCGTGTCGTGGTGTGCCCTGCCGCACAGCTCCTCCATCGCTGGCTCGATGGCGTGGGAGAACGGGCCGTGCCCGGCATCGTGGATGAGCGCGGTCGATATCACCAGCTGGCGTTCATCAGGAGAGAGGAGAAGCTGGCGGGCCATCAGGTCGGCGAGAAACATGGTGCCGAGCGAGTGTTCGAACCGTGTATGGTTTGCACCGGGATACACGAGGTAGGAGAAACCGAGCTGGCGGATATAGCGGAGACGCTGCAGGACCGGGGCATCAAGGATGGGCAGGACGTAGCCCGGAACCTCGATGTATCCGTGGACCGGATCCTTGATGATCTTCATCAGGCTACCTAAACAGTCTTGATATCGGGAAAATAAAGGTATTGAGTGATGATCACCTTCCTTTCCGGAGGAACAGGCACTCCCAAGCTCATCAGGGGGGCCCGCAGGCACCTTCCCGACACCGGGATTTCCGTGGTCGTGAACACCGCCGAAGACCTGTGGATATCCGGCGGCCACCTCTCACCGGATATCGACACGCTCCTCTACCTCTTCTCGGGCATACTGAACACCGGCACATGGTGGGGAATACAGGGCGATACCTTCCGCACCCACGATGAACTGCTCCGGCTGGGAATCGACGAGTACATCGGGATCGGTGACCAGGACCGTGCGATCCAGATCGCACGCGGAGATCTCCTGAACAGCGGCCACACCCTCACCGGGGCGACCCGCATCCTCTCCGGACGGCTTGGGATTGCGGCACAGGTTCTCCCGATGACCGACCAGCAGGTTGCAACTCTGATCAGGACCGGGGGCCGGGTTATTCACTACCAGGAATACTGGGTGAAGCACCGCGGGTCGATTCCCATCGAGGAGGTCATCCGGTATGCCCCGACCGGCCCGCAGGCCACCACGGAGGTGCTCTCGGCCATCGAAGCATCTGACATGGTCATCATCGGCCCGAGCAATCCTGTCACGAGCATCCTTCCCATCCTCGAATGTGAAGGAATTGTCCCCGCACTCATGGATGCTTTCGTCATTGCCGTGAGCCCGTTCATCGGAGATGCGCCGGTCAGCGGCCCTGCCGGCGCCCTGATGCGGGCCCGGGGACTGTCCCCCGATTCCCGTTCCTGCGAGATACTCTACCACGACCTCATCGATCTCTTTGTCCAGGACATCCGTGATCCTGTTGATGTGCCCGGGAGCCTGAAGCTCGATACCCTGATGACCGGTGAAGAGCAGAGCGCGTCGCTTGCAAAGGTTCTGCTCGCCTCCACCCGGAGTTGAGGATCCCCCAGTCCGCATGAATTCCGGGAAGACCCCATGAACCCTTTCAAGATGTACCAGGAACAATACATTCCCGATATTATCAGGGTGAAGGGCGAGGTGGACAGGTGATGGAGCAAAAGACCGGGGCAGATACCTGCGAAGACGTAATGGTTGCCATCAATACCCGGTTTCCGGCAATGAGAAGGATGTTCGGGGTCGGGAAGATCGGCATTTTCGGATCCTGTGCCCGGGGGACGATGCGCCCTGGCAGCGATGTGGACATCGAGGTCGAGTTCGAACCGGGGTCCGAGACCTGGGCCAATTTCATCGGTCTTGCCGATTACCTCGAAGACCTGCTGGGGCGCCGGGTGGACCTTGTGACCCGGCGGGTCCTCGAAGGATATCTCTCGGCCGAATTCGAGGAGGAACATGCCCGGCTGAAAAGGGACAGGGCATACCTCTCCCGGATGGCTGCCGAGTGCGCCTTTCTCAGCTCCAGGCGAAAAGATATAGATTTCAGGGCATTTTCCCGGGACGAAACGCTGAAACGGGCAACAGCATGGTCAGTCCGGGTTATCGGGGAATGTGCAGCCCTCATCTCCCCGGAACAGAAACAAGCCGCCCCGGAAATCCCCTGGAAGCTGCTGGAAGGACTGCAAACCCGGCTGAGCCCGCCGTATTTCGGCCCGGACTGGGTCCTGATATGGGACCTGATCGAAACCGGAATTCCGGAAATTGAGCCGCGGATCCGGGGACTGGCCACCCGGGCATGAATCTTTCGATCAGAGAGAGACCGGGAACCGGGAGGCAAAAAAGAGATTATCTCCCGCCTCCCATAGTTCCAGGATTTACATGCGGATTCCAATACGGGAAGTGACCCCTCAGTCGGAAACAGCCGAAGTGCTGGGCTGGGTCCATGAAGTCCGGGATCTTGGCGGCCTTTCCTTCCTTTTGATCAGGGACCGGTCCGGGATCCTGCAGGTGACTGTCCCGAAGAAGAAGGTCGGGGAGCAGGTGCTTTCGGCCTTAAGGGACGCCCCCCGCGAGTCCCTGGTCCGGGTCAAGGGGAAGGTGAAGGCCATCGACAAGGCCCCGGGTGGAAGGGAGCTTGTTCCCGATGAATTCGAGGTCGTGTGCAGGAGCGAAAGCCCTCTCCCGCTTGACGTGGTCGAGAAGGTCCCTGCAGAGCTCGACACCCGGCTCGATGCCCGGTTCCTGGATGCCCGCCGGCCACGGGTTGCGGCGGTATTCCAGGTCAGGAGTGCAGTCCTGCAGACGGTATCCGATTTTCTCTACTCCCGCGGGTTCGTGAATATCTCGACTCCGAAGATCGTGGCGGCTGCCACCGAGGGGGGAACCGATCTCTTCCCCATCGCATACTTCGAGAAGGAGGCCTTCCTCAACCAGAGTCCGCAGCTCTACAAGCAGATGATGATGGGAGCAGGGTTCGAGAAGGTCTTTGAGATCGGGCCGATATTCCGGGCAGAAGAGCATAATACTACAAAACACTTAAACGAGGCCACCTCCATCGACATCGAGGTCTCGTTTGCCGATCACCACGATGTCATGAACCTCCTTGAGGAACTGATCGTTGCTGTCTACCGCGAGGTGAATGAAAGGTGTGCGCCGGCCCTCGAATCCATGGAGATCGGGCCGCTCCCTGTCCCGGAAGCCCCCTTCCCCCGGCTTTCCTATGCCGATGCCATCCGCATGGCAGCTGAAGCGACCGGCGAGCCGATCGCCTACGGCGATGATATCGGCACCATAGCCGAGAAGGCTCTTGGCGAACAGGTGGGCAGGCACTACTTCATCGTCGACTGGCCGACCGAGATCAAGCCCTACTATGCCATGCCTTACGAGGATAACCCGGAGGTCTGCAAGGCGTTTGACCTGATGCACCCCCGGATGGAACTCTCCTCGGGGGCAGAGCGGGTTCACCAGCACGACCTGCTCGTCCGGCAGATCCAGGCCAAGGGGCTCAATCCCGATAATTTTGAGTTTTATCTCGATCCTTTCCGCTACGGGATGCCGCCCCATGCCGGATGGGGGCTTGGTGCGGAACGCCTGGTCATGACCATGCTCTCGCTTGGAAACATCAGGGAAGCGGTCCTCTTCCCAAGAGACCGTCACCGGCTGACCCCATGAGCAGGATCTTCCCGGGAATGATTCTTCCTACCACGGTGGTAGGAAGTTACCCGGCAAAGAAACAGGGGGGGATCTCCGGTATCTTTGACCCGTTCCGGGAGGCGGTGAGGATCGCGGTTGCCGACCAGGTTGCCGCAGGGATCGATATCATCTCCGACGGGCAGGTCCGCGGCGACATGGTGGGCATGTTCACCGGGCTGATTCCCGGTATCCGTGGAAACGAGGTGATCGGTCCTGTCTCTCCCGCAGCCGGTCCGATAACCGTCTCCGACACCCGGTACGCTATCTCCCGTGCTCCCCGGGTCAAGGGGATAATCACCGGTCCTTCAACGCTCTCCTTTGCCCTGCACATTGCAACACCGTCCTACCGGGGCAGGGAGGAACTGGCAATCGATCTCGCCCTGGCACTCTCCCGCGAAGCCGGGTTCCTAGAGGAGGCGGGAGTGTCGATAATCCAGGTCGATGAACCCATCCTTTCCACGGGAGCAGCTGATCCTGCCACGGCAGCTGATGCACTCGACCTGGTGGTCGGAAAAGTCTCGGTCCCGGTCTGCCTGCACGTGTGCGGAAACCTCCAGGGGGTCATCGATGACCTCCTTTCCATGCGGATCGATATTCTCGATGGCGAGTTTGCCAAATCACCGGAGAACCTGGCGCTGTTCAGAGACCACGACATAGGGCAGAAGATGATCGGTTTTGGGTGCATCGACTCCTCAAGGCCCGATGTGGAAGAGGTTTCTGCCATCCGGGCACGGATAGAGGATGCTCTCGCGGTGTTTGCACCCGACCAGCTGTTAATCGATCCCGATTGCGGGCTCCGGATGCTTCCCCGCGACTCCGCGTTCTCCAAGCTTTCCCGGATGGTTGAAGCGGTCCGCCAGGTCCGGCAGAGCCTCTGAACCGGGTCCCGGCCAGAAAAAAACGGTGTTTTGACAGCCGGATGCATCCTGCAACATGAAGGACTCTTGGATTTCTTGTAAGGAGCCCCTCTCGCCCGCCCGATCACAGATGTCCATG